>Ga0209430_1000828_pt1 | contig 26668 bp, 23 predicted proteins | sample BarGraIncub1133A_FD_184504 | JGI IMG/M metagenome (GOLD analysis project Ga0209430, IMG submission 184504) | Arctic peat soil microbial communities from Barrow, Alaska - Barrow Graham LP Incubations 11-33A (SPAdes) (version 2) | ecosystem: Environmental > Terrestrial > Soil > Wetlands > Peat... | reverse complement strand
ATTCACAGCAGAAATGGCAATCGCCGCTGTTTTAGGTGCTTATGTCATCTCTGATTTTATTGGAGTCAGCGGATTTATGGCCGCGTTCACAGTCGGCATGATCTGTGGAAATAAGAGCATGTTTAACCTAAAAGCAGTGGAAGAGAGTCATAGGGCACATGAAAAATTCAAGGATGTTACCATATCATTAATAAGAATGATGATATTCATGCTGCTTGGAGTTCAAATGAATTTCGGAATTATTTCACAGTATTGGGGAGAAGCATTGATCGTCATTATGGCTTTTGTGTTTCTGGCAAGACCGATCTCAGTCCTACTCACAGTGCCATTTGACAGAAAAGCAAAGTGGAATATCAGAGAGATCGCTTATTTATCTTGGACAAGAGAAACCGGAGTTATCCCTGCAGCATTGGCCGGCATGCTTATCACCATGAATATTCCAAATGCGGAGCTGATATCCGCAGTTACTTCCATGGCGATCATTATCACTTTAACTTTTCAGGCGAGTACTGCAAAATACTTTGCCAAGGTGTTGGGGCTTGAGGTTGAACCGAAAAATTAAGTGCCAATAGAAATACGCATCAAATATGATGTTGAGATAAACCTGTTACGAAATAAAATGGAACCTATAGAATGGACACTAAAAAAGTCTATTCAAATAGGTTCTTTTTTTGTACAATGATGCTAAAGGAGTGTGAATTTAATGAGTAAAAAGCTCTTTTCTGATTCGGAAATGAAAATAGTATCAAAAAATAAGTATGTTAAGACGGTAAGCAGCAAAGGCATAACATATACAGATAAGTTTAAGTTGCTTTTTTATTTCAGAATATGATATGGGGAAACAGCCATATGAAATTTTTGAAGATACCGGTTTTGATGCTGAGATCGTTGGTATGGAGAGAATCTGGAGTTGCAGTAAACGATGGCGGAAAAGCTATAAAGATACAGGAGAAATTGGATTAAGCAAAACTCGAAAATTTAGCAGCGGACGTCCATTAAAACGAGAATTAACTAATGAAGAATTACTTGCGAAAAAAGATGCTGAAATTGCATATTGGAAAGCTGAGGCAGAACTATTAAAAAAAATTGAGCGGCAAGAAAGGCAGGTGAAAAACGGTAAATTGCCACTTCTTTAGTTTTTAAACTAATCCAGGAAATCATTTCAAAACACAATTATAAATATATGGTTAGACATTAGTGTGAAGTAGCCTTGGTGTCAAGATCTAGTACATCATTATTTAAATAACTATGCAAATATCAAACTTGTATTTCATCCGTTTTATATTTCCAGCGATACACAACAGGCTCGGCATTGATTTCTATAATGTGCACGCCTTTCCAGACACGAAATTAAAATTACGCAGATAAATCCTCTGATTTGAAAAATTGCTATTTGGAAATTTAATTATGAGCAATAGTTAACGTGCTGAAGGCAGCTGATTGATAAGAAGTTTAAGAATCGATAATGCCACCATGCACAATTTGTGCACATCAGGGATAACATAATGAGCTTAATGGGTATGTAAGTGAAAAAAATAGTATATAAATAAAATAAATTTAAATAATTGGATTGAGAAAACGAATGAATTTTCTTGCGAATCGCATATTAAAGCGGTTTTAAGCGTTTATTCATGCCGATAATAATTATCACTTTGAAGTGGTTCGACCCACCGTTACCTAAAAAGTGACAATTTTTTGATGCAAATCATAGGAATTCGCCGAATAATACGATAATTTCTTAAGTAATTCTTAATTAAAATCGACCTTTTGCCTTGATTAATGTCGTGCATACGGGAGGGTACGCCCAGGGCACACCACTTTTTTCGCATAATAGAGCCATTTTGGCTCTTTTTTTGTTTGAGGAATACCTTGCGTATGCACGACAAATTGAATAAAATTATAAATATTCACCCTTAAAAAGAGTGCTTTTTTTTTATTTTTTGAAAAATATTAGTATTTTGAAATAATGGATTATCATTATTTTTGTTGGATTTTCAAAGTGCTATTTGATAATTAAGTGAATGTGATAAATATACCGGTTAATGGCAGTTGATTCCAACCAACCGTACCGTGTAGGAATAAAGGATAATCCAATCAAGTATCGCATCAGTCTTTTAGCATAATCCAAAAGGCCGTTTTAAATTATGCGAGAAACAGTTTAAAAAAGTAATGTTATATGCTATAATTAAAACAATCGTGGAGGTGATCTCTTGAAATACTATGAACAACTTATTGATATGGGCTGTTTTACCCGACAAGATGTAATAAAATTGACCGGTGACAAAGGTGCAGCACATTCTTTACTTTACAATTACATCAAAAAAGGGTTAGTGCAGCGCGTAAGACGTGATCTGTATGTTGCTATGAGTTTAGAAACAAAACAATCCGTAGCCAATCGCTATGCTATTGCTTCTCATATATCAGAAGGAGCATACATCACGCATCACTCGGTTTTTGAGTATTACGGATATGCAAATCAAGTATTTTATGAAGTATATGTTTCGGCTGATCGAAAATTTAACACTTTTGAATTTGATGACTTAACTTATCACTATGTTATGCCCCACACAAATAAAGGCGTTGAAGAAAAGACTGGTGGCATAAGAGTGACTGATCTGGAACGTACTGTCATTGATAGTATCAATGATTTTGAGAAGATAGGTGGCTTAGAAGAACTTCTTCGATGTATCGATCTCATACCTTATCTAAATGCCGACAAGCTCTTGTTTTACCTGGAAAAATATGGCAAAGGATTTTTGTATCAAAAGACTGGTTACGTATTGGGACTCTTTAAAGAGTCCCTAAAACTACCTGATGATTTTTTTGCTCGCTGCAAAAGCCGAATTCCAAAAAGTAAGCGATATTTTTATCATGGCTTACAGTATGAGCAAAAAGTTTTAAATAAAAACTGGCAACTATTTGTTCCAACTGATCTAATTTCAATCATATCAGAAGGAGGAAATGACATTGTCTGAATATAATCGGCAAGAGCTCGGAAAGCAAGCAAAAGATTTAGGCTTTATCCGTGACACGTTTGAAAAAGTATTCCGTCTGACTGAAACAATGAGCTTTTTCGAAAAAGACCCCGTCCTTTCAAAGGCCTTAGCTTTAAAAGGCGGTACAGCAATTAACTTGACTATTTTTAATCTCCCCCGTTTATCAGTGGATATTGACCTTGATTATACACAAAATACATCTCGGGATGCAATGATGCGGGAGCGTGAAATCATTACTGATAGCATCAAGAAATATATGGCTGCCTCGAGCTATATATTGAGTGAAAAATCTAAGTATTCCCATTCACTTGACTCATTTGTATTCGCATATAATAATGCTGCCGGAATGAAGGATAATATAAAGATCGAGATTAATTACTCATTACGCTGCCATGTACTGCCATTGGAACATCGATCCATTGAAACATTGGGTGTATTCAGAAATACAACAATTTTATCCGTTGCTCCTATTGAAATATATGCCAGCAAAATCGTTGCCTTACTTCAAGAGCTGCCTCACGGGATCTGTATGACATTAATAATATGCTTTATTTTAATCTCTTTGATGACACGCAGAAAAATATGCTACGGAAATGTGTTGTGTTTTATAGCGCTATCGCTAGTGCGAGCGTACCAGAAACATTTGATTTTAACCGCATTGATAGCATTACTAAGTATAAAATTCGGACAGACCTATATCCCGTCATACGAAAGAAAGAAAAATTTGAATTGGCGGCGGTACAAACACAGGTCAAGTCTTACCTAACAGAACTTCTTAATTTAAGCGATAATGAACAGCAATTTTTAGATGCTTTTCGCATGAAAAAATACCTTTCGGAACTGCTCTTTGATAATGAAGAAATCCTATTACGTATTCATAATCATCCGATGGCTCTTTGGAAAATGCAGCAGAAATAATTTATATCCTGACTAATAACCATTAAAAATAATTATTGTTACCGTCTTTTTAATGCTATTGTTAACATCTGAGCGGTAACAATAGCCTTTCCAGACACGAAATTAAAATTACTCAGATAAATCCTTTGATTTGAAGAATTGCTATTTGGAAATTTAATTATGAGCAATAGTTAACGTGCTGGAGGCAGCTGATTGATAAGAAGTTTAAGAATCGATAATGCCACCATTCACAATTTGTGCACATCGGTGTTTGTCAACATAGTTGTCATCATTTTTCAACTTTCTTTACGATGCATGATGCATACTTATCCGGTCGAACTCTCAACTAAAGCGTGTTTGTTTTTCGCAAGTGCTTTTTGCAGGGATCATAGACCCAGTGACGGAAATAGACATTGCCGCTTTTTACAATCTTAGTTTAATTTATTATAGTATCCCTTTTCATTCCAGGCATAAAAATGCCCGGTAGTTGAAAAAATCCGGGAAACATAGTATATTATTGATGACCAATGATGTATTGCGGATTAGTTTCCCGGTATATCAAAGCTGCTTTTTCTGCTCTAACAGAAGAGACGGTTTTTTTATGCAATATGCAATTTGTCGGTTAATGCATCTTTTAACACTTCGGAAAAATTAACATGCTGTTTCTCGGCGATGGTATTCAGCCAGGATGGGATTGTCAGATTTTTACGCACGGCTTTATTTCCGTGTTTTTCGGTGTAGGCATCGATATCAAGCACGAGATACTGCACGAAACCTTCGTTATCCGGCACGATGCTTTTAATATCACTTGCTTTAGGCACGGGGGTGCCGTCTTCCAATTCATCAAGAACCCATCCTGAAGCGGCGTCAATACCCATTTCGATTGCTTCAGCCAAAGTATCGCCCTGGCTTACACATCCGGGGAGATCCGGGACTTCTACCGTATAGCCTTCCTGGGTTTCAAAGGGGTAGAGAATTGCGGGTTAAACAAGTTTTTTCATAATATAATCACTCCTTATGGTGAATATGAATATCCAACCGATATTTATATAGGTAATATGCATAGGTAAAACACTGGTTGGTTTTAAAACATCTTTTGAACAAATTGGAGATTTTATGAAATTTGGATTTTTGGTTTTTATGATTCTAATATTACTTATAATCCATGAATTTGGTCATTATCTGGCTTATAAAATTTATGGAATACCTGTACATTTCAGGAAATCTCTATTAGCACCGGGTATATCACCAAATAAAACAATTGTTGTAACCAAAATGCAGGGCATAGTGATTGGACTATCAGGTTTTGTATTTTCAACTATAATATTTGTCTTGCCAAATGTATTTGTATATCCTCTTTGGAAAGCACTTTTTGTTGGAAGTATTGCATGTTCAATTGTAGATTTTATATGGGTGTTCTCCATGATTCTTTCGAAGGATAAAATAATAATTCATTCAACATAAAATAGAATTTCCAAACGATTATCTCTGCCCCTGGCAATTGATGAAATATGCCAGGGGTTTTGTTGTAGGCCGTTGATGCCCCTATGGAGGTCTTTATCTTAAAGATCGCCAAAGTGGAAAGAAGGCATTATCTATATTTACCTCTTTTTCTTGCGGTGTGGGTCGGTACTTTTATGATATCACTCCACACTCCACAATGCGTATCAGCTTATGGAAGCAGATACGCATATGAAGCAAGTAAGAGTTGGTGTACGAATAACATTCTATTTTAAGACAATTGATTTTTTGGTTTGAAGTCTCTAGATATTGGCAATGGAAAAGATTTTCCTTGAAACGTTAATAAGACTGCTTTGAGTTAGAAAAGTGGGATAACAATTTAATAAAAGAATAGACAAAACTGATTAAATAGACTACACTGAAAACAATTAAGGGACAACGAAATACAACTTGGAGGCACATATTGAAAACGGTTAACTTAAAGCTGATGCTGATTCACCGGGGAACGAGAACCCATTCAATCACACAAATTGAGCCTATTGGCCATATGTCTTTGGCTGAAATGATGGCGAGCAAAGGAATCGACGTGGCGGTTTTTTCAGGAGAATTATTAAAAGGCCTGGAATTCCTTGAAAGCTCTGACTGTGATGGCAACACGGTTGTGGGTTTGTATTGTGATTATGAGAATCAGTCAGCAGTTGAGAATTTTACTAAAGAAATAAAAAGGCAGTATGGCGCTACTGTCTTTGTGGGCGGTCCCCAGACTGTGGGATTGGGCGAAGATTTTTTGCGGGCCAGCCAGGCGGATGCCATAATGAGAGGGGAAGGCGAGTTTTCCCTGTATGAAGCTATCCATGCCATTCAATTTGAAGAGGAAGAAAAATGGGAAACCATCTCCGGCATGTGCTCCTTCCGAAAAGACGGAACCTATTATGACAACGGCATGTATCCTGCCATTGAGAATCTGGATGAACTACCCATTATTACGGGCAAAATTAAATCCTCCCAACATCAGGGAATTAATCATATGGCAGTCATGTCGGGACGAGGGTGTCCTTTCCACTGCGCTTTTTGTTATGAAGGTGCAAACAGCAAAAATGTCCGACGACGGAGCGTGGAAAGCGTAATGAAGGAAATACGCTGTCGTTTGGCACAAAACCCCAATGTAAAATACATTTTTTTCGGGGATGATACCTTTACCCTGGACAAGCAGCGGGTTAAAGCCTTTTGTGAACAACTCAAGGAGCTGCGGAAAGAACACGATTTTGTGTGGTTTGCGGATGCTCATGTGAATATTGTGGTTAAATATCCGGAAATTGTAAAAATGATGGTTGACGCTGGCCTGGTGCGCATGCAAATCGGCATTGAGAGCTGCAATCAGCATATCATCGATATTTATAATAAAAAAATAAAAAGGGAGGATCTTTTCAAGGTCATTGAAATCTGCAAAGAGGCAAAACTCCCGCAGCTGGTCGGCAATATCATAATCGGAGGGGCCCTGGAAACACGGGAAACCCTGGACTATACATTCAGTACGGTAAATGAGATGATTCAGGCCGGCCGGGGTATGGTGGAGGTGGTCAGCACCTTTTATATGCCCTTTCCCGAAACCGCCATGTCCAAGAATCCCGAGGCTTATGGGATTCTTGTGAAAGACGAGGCAGCCCTCACATCGGTAGGCGATTTTCCGGTAATTGAAACAGAGGCACTGAGCATCGAGGAAATCTGTGCCGCCAGAAATGAATTTTTTGAAGAGAATATCAAGCTCATGCAAAAAATGCTCAGGGATGGCGAGATTCCGGATGAGGTGATTCTGGAGAGCTATGCACTCAGTGAAAAATACAGCCTCAGTGGTATGTGGCAGGGACTGGCTTATTCCAGATATCCCTATTTCGATGCCCAATACAAGGCACGAATCCGGGGAGACAAGCTCATAAAAGACTATGACACGGAATCAGTTTTTGATACCCATCCCCAGCGCATCGCCCTGCTTTCCCTCACACCTGAGCTTGCGGAAGAAATTCCGATTTTAAACGGATTTGTCTATTCGCCTTTTGAATTTGAGGTATTGACATATACCTCAGGCAAGCTGACCATGAACGAAATGGCAGAACTGCTCTTTAAAAAATATGACCAGAACTTTGAAAATTTACAGGAATTCAAACTGCATCTTCTGGAGACCATAAAAAAACTGGAATCCGTAGGCATGTGTGTGTTGTCAGGCTCTTTAAAAGCAAAAGACGAAGATAAAGAATGGGTGAAACAGGAGAAAACGTTGGAAAATACAGTGAAGAACAAGGTCATCCTCTTTAAACTATCAACCATTGGCATGGAAATAGCCGGCTTCAGCAGAAATGGGGCTTTCCTGGGGATCTATGGACTGGCAAGTTATCTTGATTCAAAAGGGTATGATGCCACAGTGTGCGAATGCCGGCCAGATCAAGCCATGGAATTTCTGAAAAAATTCAATCGGGAGGAAGTCTGCGGCATCGGTTTTTCAGTTGACTTTGAAAATAAACATGTGGCAAAAAAAGTCAGTGCGGCCATGACTGAAACCACTGGCATTCCCGTGCTCATCGGCGGACCGGAAGCTATTTCTCTGGATGAAGATTATCTGAGACTGTCAAAGGCATGCGCCATTGTTCGGGGCGAAGGAGAACTGGCTATGGTGGCGGTTCTGGATGCCTTAAAAGAAAATAAAAGCCTGAATGATATTCAGGGGATCTTCTATATCAATGCGGAAAATGAATGCATCGATCGCGGAGAAGGTCCGGTTATTGAAAATCTGGATGAATTGCCCTTCCCGGCCTATGATAAGAGTATCACGCCCATTGATTACTCCAGTCTTTACCTCATGAGCAGCCGGGGCTGTCCCTACCACTGCGTTTTCTGCCATGAAGGTGCACTGAAACGGCCCATGCGTCAGCGGAGTGTAGAGAATGTCATCGCAGAAATGAAATATTTTCTGTTGAAATACCCGGAACTCAATTATTTTAACTTCTGTGATGACACCCTGGTCACCAATCCCAAGTGGTTGGATGACTTCTGCCGGGAGGCAAAGGCCCTTCAGGCCATCAAACCCTTTCAGTTTTATTGCGAGGCTGATGTGGCATCTTTAAGCAGACGGCCGGAAGCATTGAAACTCATGGTGGACGCCGGACTGAACCGGATCCAAATCGGCATTGAGTCGGTGGATAAGGATATGTTGAAGATATACCGGAAAAATATTTCCCCGGAAATGGTGGAAACCGTGGTTAAAGCGGCTTACGATGCAGGGGTTCAGCAGGTTTTTGGAGCCCTTCTGGTTGGGGGACCCTTTGAAAACCGGGAACATATTGAGAAGAACAAGGCATTTGGTGCCAAGCTGCTGCGGCTTGCCCCGGGGATGATGGAAATCGCCCCGAGCATTGTGATGCCCTATCCAATGACAGATATTGGTCTTCATCCTGAAAAATATGGGTTAATCATCTACGATGAACAGGGCCTTGGCTCCATTTCTGATTATCCCATCATGGATAGTGAAACAATGGACCGCCGAGAAATCATGGGAGCCTATCAGGAATACCTCCAAAGTTTTGTAGATGAGGTGAAGATTATGCTCAACGACGGGGAGTTAAGTCATGAGGCTATTTTAAGATGCTATAAAAAATCAATGGGATCCAGAGGCCCCAAATACTGGATTAATATAATTTCTCACCACAAACCAACCTTAACCGCCTATTACACCATGCTGGCAAGAGAATCAGCCAGCCGGATTGTCGATGTGGATCCGGCGGAGCTGCCCAACTGGCGGCCCCAGCGGATGATTGAAATGTGGCGGGATGTTGATTTTTCCCAGGGCTATCCTGTTTTGTGGGGGGAGGCCTTATCACCCTTTGAATATGAGGCTATGAAATACTGTACAGGCAAAAGCACCATAAAAACCATTGCCGATATACTCTACGATCGATTTGGAAAACCATTTGGGGAAAGTCACGATGAATTAATGGAACGAATCATTGAGACTTTAAAAGTTTTTGATAAAAAATACTGGCTTCTGGTTGTTCCGTTCTAGAAAAGGGTAAGAAGATGAAGATACTACTTTGTAATGTATCAAAAAAATATGAAACAAATGCCCATGATTATGTTGGGTTGTTTTATCTGGCAGGGGTTCTTGAAAGAGCCGGATTCGAACCGCTTGTTTTTCACGGGAAACCGGAAAAACTACTGGAAGAGATCGAAAAGAATAAGCCAGAGGCAGTAGGCTTTTCCTGTGATTTTGATAATACCCAGCTGATTGTCGGCCTGTCAAAAAAAATAAAAGAAAAATGGAACATACCCATCATTGTTGGGGGACCCCAAAGCATCGGGCTGCAACAGAAATTTCTGGAAGACAGTCAGGCGGATTATATCCTCAGAGGCGAAGGCGAAGTGTCGCTGCCTATGCTTTTAAACACCGTATTAAAGGCTGAGGGTGATTTAAATGAGATTAACGGACTCGCCTACATCAAGAAGGGTGTTTTTATTGAAACAGAGCCCCCCGAAATCATTGAAGATCTGGACTGTCTGCCGTTGCCGGCCTACCATTGTTCCCTCCATAAAAACCATGCCTATGGCAAACTGATTTTTACAGGCAGAGGCTGTCCCTATCAATGTTCCTACTGCGCCCCCAGTCCAGGAAAGCATAAGGTTCGATTGAGGAGCATCCCTTTGGTGCTTTCGGAAATCAGACTCAATTTAAAAAACAATCCGGATTTAAACTATATTATTATCATGGACGATACTTTTACCCTTAACAGAGAGCGGATTGAAGAATTTTGCAAAGGCCTGAAGGAAATCCGAAAAGAACGGAATATTGTCTGGTATTGTGAATGCCATGTGGGGCAAATAAAAAACTGGATGGATATCCTTCCCAATATGATTGATTCAGGGCTGATCCGTCTTCAGATTGGCATAGAATCCGGTGATCAGAAGGTTATCGATCTATACAACAAGCATGTGAAGGTACCGGACATTATTGAATTTGTAGACTATGCCGCAAACTGCGGCCTCAGCCAGATTGCCACCAACTTTATTGTTGGTGGGCCGGTCGAGGAAGAAGGTGTAACAGCAGGGCTTATAAAAACTCTGATGGATAAGGCTCCAGGGGTAATTGACATTATCACAGGATTTTTAAGAGCCTATCCGGGAACACAAATACTTGAAAATCCGGAAAAATTCAATTTGCAGCTGCATGATGAAACCGGCCTTCTTTCCGGCGATGATTACCCCTTTGTGACACCGAAGGGGCGAAGCCAGGACCAGGTCATGAAAGACCGTCAGGAATTAAATAAAGTCATCAGAGAAAGTATGCAAAAGAAAATCAAAAACCATGAGCTGAAACAAGATGCGGTGATGAAACAGTTTAAAGCCGCCATGACCTATGGCATCAGGAGCCGATGGTTTGAGGAAATTTCCGCCAATCCAAGAGCCTATGAATATTACTATATGATTTATTTAAATGAAGGACAGGCCTTTGATGAATCACTGGATTTCGCCAGAGATTATCCTCAACGAACCTTTGAATTATGGCGAACCATGACATTTGCCGAAGGGTTCCCAAAACTGGATGGCATGGCTCTTTCACCTTTGGAGTATGAGCTGCTTTTACGCTGTGCCGGAAAAAGAAGTCTGGAAGATATGAAAATCGAATGTTATGCATTATTCGGGGGGCCTTATAGAAACCAGGCGGAATTCCATGAAAAATTAGTTGATATTCTATATCAATTTAATTTTAAATATTGGCTGACTCATTTTACGATTTAGCCAAAATATTTACAAAAGGAGGAAGAACATGAGTATTGATGGTGCAAGAGCATTGGCCGCAAAAGTATTAACCGATGAGGCATTGGCAAAACAAATCAATGATGCTAAAACAGAAGCAGAATTTGATGCGATTGTTGCTAAATTGGGTTATACCTGTAAAGCTGATGAATTTAAAGCTGCTTTTAAAGAAGCACAAGACAAACAACCCATAAGTGATGATCAATTGGATCAGGCTGCCGGCGGTTTAAGTATTGTCGGCGTAGATTACGCATTTACAGCAACACAAACAGCAAGAATGTCTTAAATGACAGAAGGGGATTTTCCCCTTCGAAGTGCTGACTGACTGTAATTACAACAGTATGATGAGCTTCGCTGTTTGTTTTTATGAAACAATTTTTCCACTATACGGCAGACAGTTCTTCGAACTGTTCGCCTATACGTTACAAAATAATTTATAGAAACTAACATCAAAGCAATTTAATTTATTGTTTTAATCATGCAATTGCCTGTACAGGTTACAAGTCAGTAGTTCAAAGGGGGGATTAAGCAGATATGGAACTATTATTAATTAAATCACACCGCTATGTCAGCGGTTATATTCCCGGGAGCAACCTGGGAATGAATATACTGACCCAATTATTAACTAAAAAGGGCTATGATGTACAGATGTTTCAGGGCTATGCCAAAGAGGCTCTGGACTATGTCAAAGCGCTGATGGGTAAAGAAAATAAGCCGAAAATCATTGGCTTCTACTGCGATTTCAACAACATTCACTGGGTAAAGACCTTTTCACAGGAAGTGAAAAAACACTTTCCCGAGGTGGTTTTATTGGCCGGCGGCCCTCAAACCGCTGGGTTGGATGCGGATTTTTTAAAAGAAACATCCATCGAAGCAGCCTGTATCGGAGAGGGTGAAGAAACCATTCTGGACTTAATGGATTTTTTTATTAAAAAAAAAGGAGCACTCAAAGACATCCAGGGAATTATTTTCCGGAATGAAGAAGGAAATTTAGTGGAAACCGAACCCAGAAAACCTCCAGAGGATCTGGACGATATTCCCTGGCCGGACATTACCCTGACCAATGATTATAAGTATTACGGATTGCTGCCCATCTTAACGGGAAGGGGCTGTCCTTTCGGGTGCACCTTTTGTTATGAAGGGGCCAATGCAAAACGGGTGCGCCGTCACTCAGTTCCTTCCCTCATGGAGGAAATCCGGGAAAACTTCAAACGAAATCCTGAAATCAATTATATTAATTTTCTGGATGATACCTTTACCCTGGATCATAATCGGGTAAATCATATTTGTGAAGAAGTGAAAAAAATCAGGGAGGATTATGATTTTGTGTGGTTTGCCAGTGCTCATATTTCAACCATCGACAAGCACCGGGATATGGCAAAAAATATGGCGGATGCCGGTCTTAAAAAGATCTTTTTTGGTTTGGAATCCGGCAGTGATCAGGTACTAAAAAGCTACAATAAAAAAATAACCCGAAAAATGGCGGTGGATGTGATTGACCATTGCGTTGAATCCGGGATTCACGGCATTTCTGGAAATATCATCCTGGGTGGTCCCCATGAAACCCAAAAGACCATTGATGAATCGGAAACACTGGTTATGGAACTGCTTCATAATGCACCGGGCCAGTTTGAAACGGCTTATTTTTCATTTTTACCCTATCCAAAAACCCCGATTACTCTTAATCCTGAGAAATTCGGCATGGAAATCTATGAGGATCTGATTGACTGCTGCAATGAGGATATTCCTCTTTCCCGAACAAAAGAAATGGGTTTTATTGATTTGATAAATATTCGGTTGCAGGCCAATAAGCGGCTCCAGAATGAAATGCGCAAAATTTATTTTGACGGAAAAATTCCGGAAGCGGTTATTCTGGATTCCTACCGATTGGGTCGGCAATACGGCGTTTTTACAAGATGGAATGATTATGTCTATAAAAATATTCCCATTGATGATGCCTACTGGAAAATGCGCGCTTCGGATGAGTATTTTTTAAATGCTCAATTGGGAAAAAATGATGCCGAGGCTATTATTCACCGAACCTTTGAACTGTGGCTGTATTCGGATATCAGTGAAGAACAACCGAGAATATTTGATGAGATTCTAGACGAAACAGACTATACCCTTTTGAAGCTCTGTAACGGAAAGCTTTCAAAAAAAGAAGTACTCCGGCAGGGAAGAAAAAATCTGGATCCCCAGGGGAAGAACCCTGATTTTTACGCCCAGGCAGGAAGATCCCTGAATAAAATGGAGGGAAACAAGTGGATTTTATATCGGAAACCATGACCAATAAACCCAGGGTCTTACTGGTCTATACCCAGCGAATGGTCAGAGGTCGCACCTTTGAAATGATTGAAAATCTGGGAATTTTAACCCTGGCCGCCCAACTCAATGCCAATGGTTTTGATGCAAAAGCCTATACTGGGATTACCACCGATGCGGTGAAAACCATAAAAAAAATGAAAGATAGTCTCTTTGCAGTCTGTTTTTACTGTGATTTTGACAATCAATCCGCAGTGGCGTCGATCATCAGCTATTTAAAAAAAAATTATGATTTTTATGTGGTTCTGGGCGGTCCCCACACCCTGCATATGACAGCGAAGGATTTGCAGATCTTTCAGGCCGATGCTATTTTAAAAGGGGAAGGAGAGGAAACCCTCCTAACCTGGCTAAACGCAAAGATCCAGGGGAAGGATGTCATTGTTCCGGGAGAAATCCTGCTGGATCATGGTGCCGACTACGTTTATCTGGAAGATTTTTCAAAGGTCCAATTGCCCCGAAACGAAGATGTGCTGGACTATCAGGAAAGGCCGCTGTTATCGGTGATTACGGCCAGAGGCTGTCCCTATCGCTGTGCCTTCTGCTTTGAGGGTGGGAATTCCAAAAACCTGAGAATGCGACCGGCCGAGGATGTGTTGCACGAAATAGAGGGGCGACTGAAAAATAGTCACAGGCCCCGCTATCTGTTTTTTTGCGATGATACATTCACAACGAATCCAACGCGACTGAAGAAGATTCTGGAAGGATTGAGGGGACTTAGAAAAAACCATGATTTTGTGTGGTTTTGTGAAGGCCACCCAGGATTTATAGTGAAACATCCAGAGCTGATCCGGGAAATGATTGACAGCGGCATGGTCCGCATGCAAATCGGAATGGAGTCAGGCGTGGAAGACGTTCTGAAAGCCTATGGCAAACAGGCGAAACCCGGGGATATCAGAAAAGTGGTGGAAATCTGTTATGCCGAGGGGTTACCTCAGTTAACCGGGAATTATATTATCGGCGGCGCTTTTGAAACAGAAAAAACCCTGGAAGAGACAACCGAAAAAGTACTTGAATTACTGGATATGGCACCGGGGATGCTGGATTTATCCACCACCTTTATTATGCCACTGCCGGGAACCCAAATTTACAATCATCCTGAAAACTTTGACATTGTACTGGAAGACCGGGACTATATCACATCCATCGAGGATTTCCCGGTGAACCATACCCAGGAGCTTTCTCTCACGGAAATTTGCATGGGGCGTTCCCGTTTTATTACGCATGTTTCTAATAAAATGAAAGAGCAGTTTGAAAAAGGGCTGATTCCAAAAGAACGGATCAGAGAAGACTTTAAACTGGCTTTCACCTATGGCATTGCGGCGGGATACCTTAAATTTATTTATGGCAAAAACAAGGTGATGGTGGAGTATTATAAAAAACTGATTGAATATGAAGGCCTCTTAAAAGAATGGCATGAACTCAGCAATGATGAGCGAAAGACCTGGATTATTCAGAGAATTCCAGATTTTTCGATGATTGATATACGGTCACTCAGTCAGGCAGAATTGGACATATTGAGATGTTCTGGTCAGTTTACCATCACTGAAATGGCAAAAAAACTGAATCTGTCTTGCGAGAACATGAAAAACCTGTTGATAAAAATGAATGACCAGTACTTAATTTTATTTTCAGCGTTTATTTAGTTTAAGGATATCTATGATGTAAGGAGAGGGTCATGAAAAAAAACCTGATAATACTACCGATGCTGTTGATATGCGGGTTGCTCTGTTTTGGTTGTGCCGCGAAAACAACCGAAACAAAGACCATATCAGTGGATGTTGTTTATCCATTTTCTGAAGACTTTGGTACTTCTTTCAAAAACGGAATCGAACTGGCCGCCAATGAAATTAATGACCAGGGGGGCATCCTGAATCAGCCCATAACAATCAATTATAATGATGATAACAACAACACCAATACGGCGATTGAAGTTGCTACGATGATCGGGGAAAATAAAAATTTTCCCATTGTGATTGGACATCGCAGCACCGATGATGTGTTGAAGGTAGCGGGCATTTATAAGCAGCACGATAAAATTCTTTTCTCACCGATTATCGCCAGTTCGAAAGTGAACCTTGCCGGCAATGAGGCGGTTTATCTTTGTGCGCCTTCGGAAAATTCAATGGCCTGGGAAATGGTACAGAGCCTGGCAGCCCAAGGTATCAGTAAGGTAGCCATTGTTCATTCAGCCAGCAATACCTATGGCAAAGACTATCTGCAAAGTTTTGAAGAATATGCCCATGCAGCGGGCATTGAAATAGTGGATGCTGTTTCCTATGCCCCGAACATTGATTATTTCAGCTCTTATGTGAAAAAATGGGACAGTCTCGGAGCCCAGGCCATTGTCTCTGCCTGTGTGGGAAATGACATTGCCACCCTTAATAACTATCTGGCCCAAACAGGAAACACGCGGCCTATTTTTGCGAGCTATGACATTGAGATTGAACCCTATCCCATTCCTCAGAGCATCAAAAGCCTGACTCAGGTCACCAGTTATTTCAATAATACTGCCACAACCGGCCCCGAGGCGGCGTTTATTCAGGCCTATCAGAATGCCTATGGACAGAACCCGGATTTGTCCGCGGCCCAGGCCTACATGTCATTACATCTGGCTGCGGATGCTGCCAACAAGGCCCAGAATCTTGATGCCCAGACAATCAGGAAAGCTATCGCAGAGAACAGCTTTGAGACCCTTTATGGCAGCTTGAATTTTAACAAACGGATCCTCAACGGCATTGATGTATTCCAGAAAATCTATGTTAATGATCAGCTGGTACCAAAGGATAATCCAACCGGGGGAGGACAATAGCAGTGAAAGAATCTATTTTTAAGAAAAAAGGGGATAAAAGCACAACAAAAAACGAACATGCGGCTTTAATGACGGTCATTGGCCCAAAGAATTTGCTTATTTTATTGGGTATTGGGATTTTTTTAGTCAGCGTCATTATATTTTCCATCACCGTTCCCATTAATATTACACAAGTCATGGGTTCAACGGTGTCCTATGGTGAAGGAACCGTCAATGTGGTCGCGGAAAATGAAGGACTTTTAACCGCAATCAATGTATCAACCGGGGATTATGTCCAAAAGGGCGATTTGCTGGGAGTGTTGACCAACGAGAACCTGGGATCCCAGGTTTCCAGCGGTGCGGTGTTGACTGACGTTGAAAAAAACAAGATTAAACGGCAAACCATGATTGTTGCCATGGATAGCGGTGTTATTAAAGGACTGAACTATCAGGAAGGTGAATACCTGGCTAAAAACAGCATATTTTGTCAAATTATCAAGAGAGAAAATGCCAATACCGCGGTGGTGATTTTGGCCGAATCTTCCTATCAAGCGGCCCAAAACGTTAAACAGGGAAATATGGTTTTTATCGCATTGGAATCAGCACCTTCAGCCCAGTATGGCTATCTGAAAGGCGTTGTCAGGAATGTGAAGGCCAATGAATCGTCTTCTGATGGCAAAAAAGATCTTGTAATGGAGATTATTATTGATCCCAAGGTTGATGATCAGGGAAATTATGTCTGGACCAAAGAAAACAATGGTTTTAATGGAGTAATCAGCGAAGGTACCTCCTGTACGTCAACTATTTTCACGGATAAGTTATATTTGATTAACTTAATTATCCCTTAGAAAGGCGGAAAGAACTCATGACGAAATCAGAAAGCGATAAAAGTCGGGATGAGAAAGAAAGACTGCCTAAAGTCGTGAAGGTACCGGTTGTCTTGCAAATGGAGGCGGTTGAATGCGGGGTCGCCTCACTTTCCATGATTTTGGCCTTTTACGGCCGTTATGAAACCCTGGAAACCCTGCGTATCGACTGCGGGGTTTCCCGAGACGGCGTCAAAGCCGGAAATATTGCCAGAACCGCCCGGCTTTACGGTTTGGATGCCCAGGGATTTGTCTGCAGCGTGGACAAGCTAAGGGAAATGGAAATGCCGGTGATTATTCACTGGGATTACAGCCACTTTGTTGTGTTGGAGGGGTTTAAAAACGATAAGATCTTTTTATGTGACCCCGCTTCCGGACAGCGGGTGATTTCCCAGGAGGAACTGGCGAAAAATTTCACCGGGGTGGTTATTGAAGCCCGGCCGGGACCGGACTTTAAAAAGGCCGGGGAAAAACCGGTTGTCTGGAAAGCCCTTTTTAAACGGCTTTCACAAAGCGGCATTTCTCCGCTGATCTATGTCTTGATTCTGGGTGTTTTGCTGGTTATCCCGGGTTTGGTCATTGCCAATTATGCAAAAATATTTGTCGATTACTATTTAAACAACACCGAACAATTCAGTATTTTGATTTTTATTTTTATTTTATTAAGTACGGTGACCCTCCAGGCTATTCTCAACTGGTTAAAAGAAAACGCTCTGGCGCGAATGGAAAATTATATAGCCATTGATAGCGCCGGGGCTTATCTTCGTCATGTGTTAAGACTGCCGGTGGAGTTTTTTAATCAGCGGCAATCCGGGGACATTAACGGTCGAATGCAAAGCATTAATACGATTGCGACAGCCTTGTCCAGCAATCTGGCGCGAATACTGGTTAATCTTGTAACGGCCAGTTTATATTTAATTCTTCTTTTTCAATACAATGTTCAATTAACCTTAATCGGTATTGTCATTACCGTCATTAACATATTTTTACTTCAATATACGGCTAAAAAAAATGCGGATAACAACCGGGTTCTGCTCCAGTATCAGGGAAAATCCATTGGCTGGATCATGGTGAATTTAAGATCAATTGAAACCATTAAGTCTATTGGCGAGGAAGACAATTTTTTTGTGCGAATTGCAGGACTCAGTGCCGAAACACTGGAGGTGGAACAGCGCATGGGTGGAATGGAAGCCATTATATCGGTACTGCCTACCCTGCTTACCAGTATTTTAACCGCATTAATCTTCCTGTTCGGCAGTGAATTTGTTTTAATGGGAACCATGACCATTGGTACATTTGTGGCATTTAATGCCCTCATGGCAGGGTTTACCCAGCCGATGAGTGAAATGGTCAGCACCAGTGCGGCATTGCAGGGAATGATTGCAGATATCCAACGGCTGGATGATGTTGAAAAATACCCGGAAGACGTTGCCCTGGAATCAGAAAAAATCTCTTTGGAAAGCTTTGACCGTGATCAGCTGGAAGGGGAAATTGAGATAAAAAACCTGACCTTTGGTTATAATCGTTTGTCGGAACCCATTATAAAAAACTTGAATTTAAAACTCAGGGCAGGGGGATCCATTGCTTTAGTGGGGGCATCAGGCAGCGGAAAATCAACCATTGCAAAAACCATCACAACCCTGTATCAGCCATGGAGCGGAGAAATATGTATGGATGGTTTCGATATTAAAAAAATTCCTGCAGAATTGCGCCTTAACACTATGAGTTCGGTGGATCAGGAAATTGTTATGTATTCGGCGACCGTACTGGATAACATTACCATGTGGGATGAAAGTATCCCAGTTGAGGATGTAATTCAGGCCACCAAAGATGCGTGTATTTATGATGATATTCTGGCCCTGCCCAATGCCTTTGAATATGTGTTAAGCGAAGGTGGAAAAAACTTAAGCGGCGGACAACGCCAGCGGCTGGAGATTGCCCGGGCATTATGTAAAAATCCCAAAATATTAGTTATGGATGAAGCCACCAGCGCCCTTGATACGGCAACCGAAGCTGAAGTCAGTGAAAATATAAAAAAAAGGGGAATCAGTACTATTCTGGTGGCACATCGATTATCAACCATTCGTGATTGTGATGAAATCATTGTTTTGAGCAGCGGAGAAGTTGCTGAAAGAGGAACTCATAATGAGTTGATGACACTGGGCGGTGAGTATGCAAATCTCATCAGAACTGAGGGATAGACGATGGCAAAGAAATTAAAAGAAATGAGACAGATTAGAGAAAAATATGAAAAGAGTGCAAAAAAAGCATTTGATAAAGTATTATCTCCTAAAAGTTCTTCAGCTACCCTGGAAGATAACCCATTAATTTCCGCAGTGATTAAAGTCGCTGAAACGATGGGAATTAATGTAAAAATCCCACCACTCAGAGAGCTCTACAGTGGAGAGGATCAGTTTAAGCTCATTGCCGATGAATCCGGTTTTCGATATCGTTTGGTGGAACTAAAAGACGGCTGGTACAAAAAGGACAATGGCCCCATGCTGGCATTCACCCAGGAAGGGGAGGCCGTCGCATTGATTCCTTCTTCACCGACACTTTATAAATGCAAGACTTATGAAGGCTCGGAAAAAGAGGTTGATGGAAGTTCTGAGTTTTCAGAGGCCTACGTTTTTTATCCCCCACTGCCTAAAGAGCCTGTATCATTCAGGGAAATGGTTAAACTGGGACAGAAGCTGATTAAAAGAAGAGATTTGGTCTGGATGATTGTTTTAGCTGTGTTTGGTTCCCTTTTATCCCTATTGCCATCAATCGCCATGCAGCAGACTTTTAATGTTTGGATCCCCCAAAACCAATCTGTTACTATTCTAATAGTGGGTTGTATATTAGTGGTGGTTGCTATTAGCCGGGGACTGTTTACTATGGTTCAAAGCATCTGTATTTTGCGAATTCAGGGAAAATTGTCCATTTTGCAGAATTCCCTGCTGGATAAACTGTTGTCCCTGCCGGCTTCTTTTTTCAAGCAGTATTCATCAGGGGCTTTGGCGCTTCGGGCAACGGGATTTGCAACCATTCAGAAAATAGTATCCGTTAGTGTGATCAGTATGATCATTACAAGCGCTTTCTCGATTGTTAACGGATTTTATATTTTTTCCATTAATACAACCATCGGTTTTATTACCATGGGTTTAACGGCAGTCAGTGTTTTAATCACTCTGATTATTGGAAAGTTGCAAATGAAATGTCAGCGGAAGTCCATAGAAATGTCAAACAATATTTCAGGGATGGTTCTGGAACTCATTACCTCTGTTTCCCGGCTGCGAGTTGCGGGTGCGGAAAGCCGGGCCTATTTAAAATGGGCCCGGGAATATGCAGACCAGAGAGAAGTGGAGTATAAAAGAGGAAAGCTAACGGGTTTACTGCGGTTGTCAACGATCGCTCTGCCAACCTTATCCATGTGTGTTATTTATTACTATGTGAGTATTATCAACATCTCATCAGGGTCATTTGTAGCCATTAATTCAGCGTTTTTAATTTTTATTTCCTCCCTGTTAGGGCTTGTTCAGGCACTTATTTCCATCAACAGTGTGGTTCCCCAGTATGAGAATACAAAACCCATTATCGATGGTGTTCCAGAAGTGGACCGTTTTAAAACAACCCCGGGAAAAATAATGGGAGATATTGAAATAAAACACCTGGGCTTTTCTTATTATGAAGGGGGAGCCACCATTCTTGACAATATATCCATCAATATCAGACACGGGGAATATGTGGCTATTGTAGGAGCATCCGGCAGTGGAAAGTCAACCCTTGTGCGGTTGCTTCTCGGCTTTGAGAAACCCACCACCGGCAATATTTACTGCGGCGGATACGATTTGGAAAGTGTGGATATTCGGGAAATCAGAAAACAAATGGGGGTTGTGCTCCAGGATAGTCAACTGATTCCTGGGGATGTTCTATCGAATATTGCCGGCTCAAAGAAAGGATTAACCGAGGAAGATATCTGGGATTTACTTAAAAAGGTGGGCATGGATGAGGACCTTAGAGAAATGCCCATGGGTCTTAAAACCATGGTGGCAGAAGGTGCCGGTACTTTATCCGGCGGGCAGAGACAAAAACTGCTGATCGCCAGAGCCATTGCAGCCAATCCCGCCATACTCTTTTTTGACGAAGCCACCAGTGCCCTGGATAATCGATCGCAGAAGATTGTAGCTGAAAGTATGAAAAATATGGATGTAACCCGTCTCGTTATTGCCCATCGTCTCAGCACGATTATGGACTGCGACCGTATTCTGGTTCTTGAAAAGGGAAATATTGTGGAAGAAGGTTCCTATGAGGAGCTGATGAAAAATAAGTCCTATTTTTATAAATACGCAAGTAGACAGCTAATCTGATTCAAAGGCAGAAATTGAAAATAAATGGATATTAAATGGCCTGGATATCGAAAATAAATGGCAAATCGAAAAAATAGTATCAGAATATTTATGATCATCATACTTGTTGTCGTGGTTTTCAGTACCGTTTTTTTGTTGATTCAATTTAATTATCATAATACGGAGAGAAGGGATAAAATAATTACCAGAAGCACGACCTCTGAAGTGGCTGTTATTACCATACACGGTGGTGAGATGTAACCGGGTTGGTTGATGAAATTGCAGGGAGCAACTATGATTTTTATACTTATTATGGAAATAGTGCAGCCAAACATATAACTGCTACACAATATATGAACCCATTGGAAGAAATTTAGTAGAAAGTTCACTGAGAACACTTTCAATACATGGTTGTGATGGGGTTGAAAAATTTACATATGTTGGCGGAATTGATAAGGGACTTGAGGAAAAAGTAAAGAAAAATTTAATGACAGCGGGATTCACGATCAAGACTGCCCAAAAAACTTAGACGCCTCTGATCCCATTAATATTGTCAATTGCAATGGGTCTGGTCAAGGTGTTCAAATTATAATGTACCCATAGATTCAAACAAAGTTTTTAAAACTAAGTGTACCGGATTTAATTTACAAAAAGATACGAATGCAAAAACCTAATATAACACTACAACGAACAAGTTTGTATTCGGAGTTTTTTCCTACGATATGATTGATAAGATGCTGCATTTCTCCGCAAATGATAGCTGATAGCTTTTAAAGCTTTTTGAAAATTAAAATCATCCCGTAGTACAACAGCGATCAGATATTTTGCCATCGGCATTGTGATACAGACTTTTTTTTAAAGTGAGTCGCAGTTTCAGTGTAAATAAATGAGCGATCATTACCATCAGCATATGACGATGCCATGCAGGGTAGGTCCTTGTTTCATAATGTGTCATACCAAGGTAGCTTTTACATTCCTGAAAGCATTGTTCAATTGACCATCGCATTGTGGACAGTCGGTCAAGCGTTGCCTGATCGGTGGAAGCGGATGCGTTGCTCACAAAATATTTGACAGTTCCATCTTCATACCTGCGTATATAGAGCCAAATCTCTTCTCCCGGTATGGAATAGTTTCCGTATTTTGTAGAACTGATGCAGGATACACATCGAACGCATTTTACGTCAGCATAAATTGGCCCTTTTGTCCCTTCCGCCAGTGTTCGCTTTGTCCATTTGATACTGGAATCATTCGCTATTGATCGCACACTGACCGGGTCGGATGATGGTTTTGGATGTTTAAAAGGTCTCCCGCTTTTTCCGGGTTGGTTATCCGGTACGATCATTTCCGGCATATGGCGAAATATCAATTCATTCTCCCTTATTGATGCAAAATATGAAACCGTTTTGGGAAGATTTTCCAAAAATTTGTGATCACAGCCAAAAGCTGCATCACATCCAATCCATTTAACCTGAAACAGGCCATCCGATATCACCTGGTTAATCAATTTTGAAGCAATTGTATTTTTCGTCTGAAACTCTGTGTCTTCCGGTATCTGGCAGTGTTTCCATTTGTCTCTGTATTCTTCTGAAAACCAGTTTTGTGGTAAATACAGCTTCTCATTTAAAAGTCCATAGCCCTGTTCCGAGGCATAGGCAATAAAAACGCCTGCCTGACAATTCTCTGTTTTTCCAAGTCTGCCACAGTAATGAGCTTAATGGACATGTTAGTGAAAAAAATAGTATATAAATGAAATAAATTTGAATAATTGGATTGAGAAAACGAATGAATTCCTTGCGAATCGCATATTATATAATGTCCCCCTTGTCTAGACATATTTTTTAATTTCTTAATGTACCATGCCTGGTGACGTTTTCCGGATGTGATATTCCAATTGAATCCATTCATCGTTATGTTTGGTTTGATAAAGACGGTATTTAAGAGCATAATGACAATGCAGTTACGCTGCTTTGGACAGGATTCTTTTCTGACCATTATTAAATATTTCATAGGGAACCTTGTAGTCATGACTCTGGTGAGGTCTCTCGTGATTGTATTCAGCAATATAACCAGCAATACCAACCCTAAGTTTTCTTGGCGTTTCTAATTCATTAATATAAACATACTCTACTTTCAGGCTTCGGAACCAGCGCTCAATAATGACATTATCGACCCAGCGGGCTTTCCCATCCATGCTTTGTCTGATATGATTATTTTTCAACTTGTCGGTATATTCGGTACTTGTGAACTGGCTGCCTTGATCGCTATTAATGATTTCAGGTCTTCCATATCGTTTGATTGCAGCTGACACAGCCTTAAACAGGTGCAGTATCGAGGGTATCGGAAAGAGCCCAGCCCACAATGAAACGACTATACCAATCAATAATTGCGGTTAAATACAGGTGGCTTCTGCCCATTTTGATATAAGTGATATCGATGGCCCAAACTTGATTCGGTTGTACAATAGCCAGATTCCGGAGTAAATAGGGATGTATTTTATGCTTTAAGTTGCGTTTTGATAAATTAGGTTTCGGATACATCGCATAAATACCCATCTCAGCCATACAACGCTTGATAAGCTTTCGCCCGACCTCCAGCCCTGCTTCGCCATTACTAAGTTTCGATGCCAGTTTAATTTTAAGCTTCCGCACTCCCAAGTATGGCATTTTGGTGTGCCAATAATCCAGACGTTCTTTGATCTGATTTTCATACGCCTGATTCTTTTCTGCCGGCACATAATACACACTGGTACGATTGACATCGAGAAGGTCACTTTGTCTTGTGACGCTCAGCTTGGACTCAACGCTTATTAAACTTTTTCTCGTAGTCAGGTCCAAGCATTTCAGCAGATTTTTTTTTAAGCCAGTCAACCTCTATTGTCAGCTGACCGACTTTCGCCAATAACTCATTACGATCCTGTTCCATCTCCTTTTCTTTTGATTTGCCTTCTTTGGCATCCCGGTTTTCGGAAAAGACTTTAGCTGCATTCCCAATAAAATCATTTTTCCAATTACGTAGCTGGTTGGGACTAATCTCATGTTCAGTGGCGATTTCGCTGATGGTTTTTTCCTCACGGAGCATTTCCATCACAACTTTAGCTTTAAACTCAGGAGTGAATTGTCGTCGTTTCATATCTGTTTGAACCTCTTGCTTTCCTGGCAGGATTAACTGCCTTTATTATAGCAGATTCACTTAGATTTAAAAAACGGTGTCTCGTTCTACGGGTACATTATATTAAAGCGGTTTTAATCATTTATTCATGACGATAATAATTATCACTGTGAAGTGTTTCGACCCACCGCCACCCAAAAAAGTGACAATTTTTTAATGCAAATCATAGGAATTCGCCGAATAATACGATATTAACTTAAGTAATTCTTAATTAAAATCGACCTTTTGCCTTGATTAATGTCGTGCATACGGGAGGGTGTGCCCTGGGCGCACCCTCCCGTATGCACGACAACCTTAATGAAATTTCAAGTATTCACCCTTAAAAAGGGTGCCTTTTATTATTTTTTGAAAATATATTAGGGCGTGTTGATTAAGTCTAAATCCTGTATATTATTTCAGAAGGATACAAATGCAAGCAAAAAGAAGCGCAAGGTTGATTTGTGGGAGGGGGTCATGATCCTTGTTCACACCATATTTAACCTGTTTTAACGATTTTGAATAGGAAGATATGGAGGTTGTATCATAGGCAAGATATTCCTTCTCAATACGCCGTTTCCCTTGTTGTGCAAAAAACTGCTCCTTTGCATCTGAAGTAATGGAAGCAAAGAGTTCACTGCTTCTCTGGGAAGGTATATTTTTCCCAAAGGGATGTTTATGGGTGGCCGCCCACTTTGGAAAATGGCTGAGTGGATTTCTGTCCTCAAGAATCAGATAATACGCAGGTGCCAGAATCTGCCAGTATGTATCCGGAAAGCACCTTTTCAGGTCATCCGTGATGCCCAGTTTCTTACCAATCGCATCAAATAAATAGGTCGCTCCGTAAAAATGATGCCGTGATTCAGTGGCCGGGACAGGTCCGGGCTTTGGTTTAAGGGGTTCCGGCTGATTCGATTCTATGTGCTTCTTAGAAAAAATGATTTCACCGGTTAGTGGATCCAGCTTACCCACACACTTCCGATCACAGATACACATCTGCTTTTCTTTGTTCCAATGGCTGGTGGATTCATAAACATAAGTGGTCCCATTTTCCTTGTTCTTCAGATAAACATAGGTCATAATAGCCCTCCAATCCTTGATATAAAAATTCGGGAATGTAGGTTATAAAATATAATATTCACAGTATTTTGGAAACAATAATATAACATGTTAAAATATAAATTCACATCATAGTATCCTTATAATACATATAGGTTTAGTAATATTGCAACTTTAATTTCTTAATCTGACAATACTCAGTTATTTATCAGAATCAAGAATATATTTACACTGAATTGTAGGAGTAATAGCTATTTTTTATTACTCAGTTTATTTCATTCATTCTTGTTTAACACAAATAAAAATACCCTGTTGATCAGACTTTTCTTGTATTTGTCTGATCAACAGGGTATTCTATTGTTTTTTTAACTTTGTCTTCAGTTAATGCCTGTTTTTAAATTTTCGCTATTATTTGATGATGGTTAGCTTCCATACATTTGATTCGTTCTAGCCACTTATCAGTGAGACCTAAAAACCCTCTGTAAAACCCAGCCAATTAATCCAACCACCAATAACGCAATGACGGTTGCAGGTTCAAAAACCGCTACGGCATTGATGCTGGGAAGCGGAACCTGGGCAAAAATGCCCTCAAAGATTCCCACTAATGGTTGGGTGATACCATAGATGCCGCTGACAAAGACATTCTCAGGGCTTGCTCCCAGTAGTTTTAAAACTAGGCGAATTAGTAAAACAGCATCAATGATTCCAATGATTAGGCCAATAATACGTTGTGCCGTATATTTCATTTTTCACACTTCCAATTTCAATATTGATCCATCAGTTAAAGCACTCTTCTTCCTGTAATTATTTTAATCAAAATTACAATAACAGCGATAACGATGAGAATATGAATTAATCCCCCCATTGTATAAGAGGTAACCATACCAAGAATCCATAAGATTATGAGAACTGCAGCAATGATCCACAACATGACTTTTCACCCTTTCTTTATTTGGATTTTTATCCAGTTTAATATCCGGAAAGACCCGTAAACTGTTTTTG
>Ga0209430_1000827_pt1 | contig 26724 bp, 21 predicted proteins | sample BarGraIncub1133A_FD_184504 | JGI IMG/M metagenome (GOLD analysis project Ga0209430, IMG submission 184504) | Arctic peat soil microbial communities from Barrow, Alaska - Barrow Graham LP Incubations 11-33A (SPAdes) (version 2) | ecosystem: Environmental > Terrestrial > Soil > Wetlands > Peat... | reverse complement strand
CTATCCACTTTAGCATATAGGCCTATCCCTGATGAAAAAGATGTTGCAATATGTTTTGAGAAATTATTAAAAAGAATTGGATGAAATTCACTGAAGAAAAATTAGAACGCGCGTTTGGCAGTGCCTTTTCTGGATAGCATTTAACCCCACTCGGGCGCAGGCGGATGAGGGGTGAATACTGAGTTTCATTGGAGGAGGGCGCCCGAGGTGGTGTGGGCCCGGCAAAACAAAATATTGAAGGCTCGAAGAGACAAGATTTTTGTGCCGGGGGCGCGCCGCCGACCAGTCCCGATCGACTGAAACTCAGTATTCACCCCTCGCAGCCGGAGAACGTCAAGAGTAAAGCAAGAAAAAAAGCATGCCCATTCACACATTACGATTTTTGAAAATCGGAACATATCCGTTCACTTTTCCAAGCCATTGTTGACTGTCTATAAGAGCGAAAAACGGGACTCGAACCCGCGACCCTCAGCTTGGGAAGCTGATGCTCTACCAACTGAGCTATTTTCGCAATTGAAATTTGGTGGCACAAAAGTACGAAATCTTTGAAAAAAATGGCAGAAGTGGTTGAAAAAATGATTTTGATGATGTAAATTGCGGGGACTTATATGGAAAGCACTCTTTCATAGGTTTGTAACGCGACTGTAACACACGTTCATCACCTTTGCATTGTTAAAATCCATCCATTTATCACTTTCAATTATGGTACTAAAGGTAGACGCAGAACTTGACGCATTAAAAAAGGAAACCATCGAGATGTGGACACTGGTCTATAACCAGGTTCAACGGGCAGGTGAAGCAGTGCTGACATTGGACAAGGACCAAGCCAGACAAATCATCATGCGCGAACGCAGGGTCAATGCTTTCGAACTCAAAATAGACAGCGACGTGGAAGACATGATCGCACTTTATAATCCGGTAGCGGTGCAATTACGCTTTGTGCTCGCCGTACTTAAAATAAACACGAACCTGGAACGCATCGGTGATTTTGCCGAAGGGCTGGCCCGATTCGTACTTGACTTCAAAGGCCCGGCACTCGACCCTGAGTTGGTTCGCAAACTGAGACTTGCTGAAATGATCGATCAGGTAAAAGAAATGCTACAGACCTTGTTCGATGCACTGGTAAAAGAAAGTGCCGACATCGCCACCAAAGTTTTTGAGATGGACCAGAAAGTGGACGATATCAATCACGCAAGTGTTCCTTTAATGACTGCATTCATATTGGAAAGCCCTGAAGCCAATGCTTCGGATGCACTGCAGATGGTCAGTATTTTCAGGAAACTGGAACGCATCGGCGATCATTGCACCAACATGGCCGAAGAAATTGTTTTTTATCTGGACGCCAAGGTATTGAAACACCAGGGCAAAATCAACGAACTATAACTCATGAGCAAAGCCCGGATTTTGGTCGTCGACGACGAAGAAGACTTATGTGAGATTCTACAGTTCAATCTGGAAAGCGAAGGCTATGAAGTTGAAACCGCCAATTCAGCAGAAGAAGCACTGACAAAAAACCTAGCCTCGTATGATTTGTTGATGCTCGATGTCATGATGGGTGAAATATCCGGTTTCAAAATGGCTGGGATGATCCGAAAAAACGAAAAGCTGGCCAACCTGCCCATCATCTTCATTACGGCAAAAGACACCGAGAACGACATGCTGACCGGCTTTAACATCGGTGCCGACGATTACATTTCCAAGCCATTTTCCATCCGCGAAGTGACCGTCCGGGTCAAAGCCATATTGAGACGCACACTGGCTGCAGAGACGACGGACAAAGACTCCATCCTGCAATTCGAAAACCTGAAAATTGATACCATCCGAAAGCAGGTTTACCTGAGTGAAGTATTGGTGGACTTGACCAAAAAGGAACTTGAAATGTTGTTGTTGCTGGTCTCCCACCCCGGACGTGTTTATTCCCGCGAAGACATATTGACAGCCGTTTGGTCGGACGATGTCTATGTGCTGGATCGCACCATTGATGTGAACATTACCCGATTGCGCAAGAAGTTGGGCGATTTCGGCCAGCATATCGTCACCAGACTTGGATACGGTTACTGTTTCGATTATAAATAAAAAAGACAATGGCTGAATTCATTCAAAAGCGCTTCTTCAGTTTCCATAGAAAACTGTTTCTGACCATTGTCTCCCTATTTTTGATGTTTGTAATGTTCATCAGCATTTACCAGTACCGTCGGGAAAAAGCATTCCGCGTGGCATTGCTCACCGAACAGTTGCAAAGCTACAACAACCTCTTTTACGAGATCACCAGTGAGAAGGGCGTCAGTGACAGCAGCATCCGTAGTGTGATGGGGTTTCTTCAGGTAGCCGACCTGCGTGTCACAGTGATCGATTTCAATGGAAATGTTTTGTATGATTCCGAAGCCAACCACCTTAAGAACCACTCCAACCGACCGGAATTTAAAGGTGCCATGGCCTTTGGCGAGGGCGTTTCGGTACGTCGCCTTTCTGAAACAACAGGCAAAATATTTTTTTATACGGCAAAGCGCTACCCCAATTACATCATCCGAAGCTCGCGCCCGTACGATTCCTCTTTGAACAAACAACTTCAGGCCGATTTCAGCTTCATCGTCTTTATTGCTACGATGCTCATCGTCATCCTGATTTTATTGTACAATTCCACCAAACGCATGGGGAATACCATCGCACAGCTCCGCGACTTTGCAGAAACGGCCGATAAAAACCTACCCTTAGACACCACAATGGATTTCCCAAAGAATGAATTGGGCGAGATTTCCAGATACATCGTCGGTTTGTTTCAACGGCTGAAATCGACCCGTGACGACCTGTTGGTGGAACGCGAGAAACTCGTCAGTCACCTGCAATCCGCCAAAGAAGGCTTGGCCATCTTTACCCCCGACAAAAAGGAAATCATTGCTAACAACCTGTTCATTCAGCACTTAAACTTGATTTCCGACATCCCCGCACAGTCGGCCAGCAGCATTTTCAACTTGCCCGAGTTGGAAACCCTCAACCAGCACATCCGCGAAATGCAAGGCATCAGAAATCCCGTTTCACCTTTGCAAAGGCAATCGCTGCAAGTGGATAAGAACGGTAGGATTTTCCTGATCCAATGCATTCTTTTCCAAGATAAAAGCCTTGAAGTCAGCATCAATGACATCACCAAAAACGAAGAAGAGACCCGACTGAAACGTCAGTTGACCCAAAACATCGCACACGAACTTAAAACACCGGTCAGCAGCATTCAGGGTTACATGGAAACCATTCTGGCTAATCCCGACCTGCCCGCTGAGAAGCTGCATTCCTTCGTAGAACGTTCCTTCCTTCAGAGCAAACGGCTAAGTGAGCTGTTAAGAGACATTTCCACACTGACTCGCTTGGACGAAGCACCGAAACTGATTGAAAAAGAAGACGTAAACCTATCACGACTGATCAGTCAGATTTCGAGTGAAATGGAATCGGAAATTAGTGCAAAAAAAGTGCTGCTCAAAACCGATATAGATCCAGACCTGTCGGTAAAAGGCAACACCTCGCTGCTTTATTCCATTTTCCGCAACCTGCTGGATAACGCATTGGCATACGCCGGCGAAGAAGTTGAAATTGGCATTGTGTGTTTCCGCAATGACCCTGACCGCTGTTATTTTAGCTTCTACGATACCGGCGTTGGCATTGCCGATGAACATTTGAACCGCATTTTCGACCGTTTCTACCGTGTCGATAAAGGCCGCATGCGCAAATTGGGTGGAACAGGTTTGGGATTGGCCATTGTCAAGAACGCCATTCAACACCACGGCGGAACCATTTCTGCCAAAAACAGGCCAGAAGGCGGTCTGGAATTTGTGTTTTCACTATTGAAATAAATAACTATATTTACAGTTCGTTCATTTTCAATGCGTTTTATTATTAAACGCGTGAGTGGATTTCTCTGAAAAATATACAGGTGAGAGTATACATCAAAAATATGGTATGCATCCGCTGCAAGATGGTCGTCAAAAACGAGTTGGAAAATCTCGGCCTTCACTATTCATTCGTCGAATTGGGTGAAGCTTTAATTGAGGAAAACGCCACCAAGGAGCAATTGGCCAATCTCAACGCAGCGCTCCAGGAGAATGGTTTGGAAATACTGGAAGATAACAAGCTCATTCTGGTAGAGAAAATCAAGACCACCATTATTGAACTGGTCCATTATACAGAGGAACAGATCAAAGTCAATCTTTCCAGTTACCTGAGTGATAAACTCGGATATAATTACACCTATTTAGCGAATCTGTTTTCTGAAATAAAGGGCACCACCATTGAGAGTTACTACCTCAACCATAAAATCGAGAAGGTCAAGGAACTACTGGTTTACGACGAACTCAACCTCACGGAAATCGCCTTTAAAATGCATTACAGCAGCGTGGCACATTTGTCCAATCAATTCAGGAAAATGACCGGGCTCACCCCTTCTCACTTCCGCAACCTCAAAAACAGTCGAAGAAACACGTTGGGAAATGTGTAATTCTTAACATGGGAATTATACAACTAATTCCTAAAGTTGTGTAAGGTATCTTACGTCAAACAAAAGCAACTTTGCATTGAACATTTTTTATGCTGAATTCGTTCGCATTAGGAATCGTTCAATGCTTAAATAGTATATACACAACCAAAAAAAACAAAAGTATGAAATTGTCCTTCTTTCTGGTTTCATTAGCGCTCGTCTCGGTCAGCCTTCAAGCGCAAAACAGGATTTCTTTCGGAGCAAAGGCAGGTTTGAACTTCTCAAACGTTTATGATTCTAAAGGTGATACCTATCCCGCAGATCCCAAAACTGGCTTCGCAGCAGGTGGTTTCTTATTCGTTCCTATCGGCGATTTCTTAGGAATACAACCTGAAGTGATGTTTTCTCAGAAGGGTTATCAAACATCTGGTAGCGTGGGTATTTTGGACTATAGCACGTCACGTACCTCCGACTACCTCGATATTCCGATATTATTTGCCATCAAGCCCCTTGAATTAGCGACACTGTTGATCGGCCCGCAATATTCCTACCTGCTCAAACAGACAACCAATGCCGTTGCAGCAGGTTTAAGCACGACGGATGTTGAGAATTTCACGAATGATAATATCCGTAGAAACACCTTGGGTCTGGTCGTTGGCGCTGATGTCAATCTTTTCCAATTTGTGATCAGCGGACGGGTCGCATGGGATTTATACGACAACAACGGTGATGGTACATCTACCACACCCCGATATAAGAATGTAAATGGTCAACTCACCCTCGGGTTCCGATTTTGATCGAATACAGGTTTTTAATAGTTATAATCACATTAATACACAACATTATGAGTGCAGGAAAAGTAGTTATCGGCGTTATGGCCGGATTGGCCACAGGTGCTATCTTGGGCGTTTTATTCGCTCCGGACAAAGGTTACAAGACACGTAAAAGAATCGGTCGCGAAACCGAAAAAATCACAGACGACATGACCGATAAGTTCCAGGAATTCGTGGATGGTATCACGGAAAAGTTCGCCAAGGTAAAAAAAGATGTGACCGATTTTGCTGAAAAGGCAAAGGACACGGAAAAGCAGGTCGAAAAGGACTTGAAAACAAGTAAGGTTTAGTAGGTTTTAGGTTAACACTGATTCTGCCAATTATAAAGCTATGGAAGACTATGCAAGATTGTTCGAAACTCTTTTGGAAAGAGTTGCCGATTACTTCAAGACCACTGTTGAGTTGGTAAAACTCAAAGCCGTTGAGAAAATAACGGATCTGATTTCTTCGTTGATTCCCCATGCCTTTATAGTTGGCATAATTATATTCGCCCTCCTTTTCTTGAATATCGGTCTGGCACTTTGGCTGGGTGATATTCTTGGAAACATGTACTATGGGTTCTTAGCTGTAGGCGCCTTTCACACTTTCCTGGCAATCGTTTTTCGTCTCTTTTTCTATAAAGGGCTCAAGCGGGTATTCAGTCGTCAAATTATTAAGGGACTTTTAAAATAGATCGAAATGATAACGAATCCCCTAGAACTGAAAGATGCCATTCAAAAACTGGAATCCGACAAAGTTGTTCATTTGTTTCTGCTGAGGCAGGAATTTGAACATGCCTATGAAAGCATCACTCCGCTGAACTTGATCAGGGATAATATGGAGGATTCTCCTGCGCATTCACTTGGCAATAACTTAATCAGCACATCAGTCGGGCTGGCAACAGGCTATCTGATTAAAAAATGGATTGTTGGCAAATCCGGGAACCCAATCCGGACTATTCTCGGTTCCGCCGCACAAGTGGGGGTCATCAAACTGGTTTCTCAATATCATTTTACTGTTGAAATTGTTGGACGGACGTTACTTCAACTCTTCCTGCATAAAGTAAAGAAATAAAATGACACTGTTTGACAAAAATGTCGAAATGCCTTTATATGCTAAACTGACCATTTATCTGGTCGGTTTTATTGCGTTATTCTACATTTTGTATCTGACGAGTGCTATTGTCGTACCCATTGTTTTTTCACTCCTTCTGGCGATCTTACTCAGTCCGATCGTAGATTTTTTGGTACGAAAAAAATTTAATCGCGTCTTTGCCATTGTCATTTCTGTTTTACTCAGCCTGATACTCATTTCTGGGTTGATTGCTGTCATTATCTATCAAATAAGCCAACTAACCGATTCATGGCCTCAATTGATTGAAAAAATCACTGCCATCCTAAATCAAGCCATCAGCGATGCATCTACTGCATTGGGGGTAAATCCTTTGAAAATTCACAAATGGATTGTTGAATCTCAGAATGAACTGTTGAATTTCAATAGCTCGGCTCTGGGGCAAACACTGGTGGGTGTTGGAAGTGGCATTGCGATGTTTTTCCTTATTCCAGTCTATATCTTTTTGATTTTGCTGTATCAGCCCATCATTATGGAATTCATCAATCAGATCTCGGCTGAAGATAGTAAGCTTCAGATCAAAGGCGTGGTCACCCAAACGAAAAAGGTGGTACAGCACTATTTGGGCGGATTATTGATTGAAGCGGGAATAATGACACTATTGAATACGGGTGCGCTCTTCGCACTGGGAATACAATATGCCATTTTACTTGGGATTATGGCTGCTTTGCTCAACATGATACCTTACCTTGGGGGCATTGTCGGCGTTGGGCTGCCTATGGCTGTGGCCTTGGCCACCAAAGACTCCCCTTGGTTTGCGGTCTATGTCATGGTCGCTTTCTACGTCATTCAACTGATTGACAACAATTACATCGTACCAAAGATCGTTGCATCCAAGGTAAAGATAAATGCGCTGTTCTCCATCATTGTCGTGTTTGCAGGGAATCAATTATGGGGCGTTCCAGGCATGTTTTTATCCCTCCCTCTTTTGGCCATCATCAAGCTGACCTGCGACAATTTCGAACCATTAAAACCCTGGGGGTTCTTGTTGGGTGACACCCTGAAACCGATGATTCTCATTAAACCGATTTTTAAGCGTAAACAGAAACCATGAAGGCAATCAAAGTAATCGCTTGGATATTTATCAGTATTTTGCTTCTACTCCTTGCAATCGCTTTGTTCGTTCAGATTCCTGCAGTCCAACTGAAAATTGCGAAGTACGCCACTTCTTGGATCACGGATAAAACGCACGGCAGGATAGAAATAAAAGCATTTCGCATCAAGTTTCCAAAGACCATTGTCATCAATGGTCTATACTTGGAAGATTTGTCCAAGGATACGTTGGCTTACATTGGTCAGGTGAAAATAGACTTGGTTTTCAGCGAACTCCTCCATCAAAAGGTCCAAATCCACTCCTTGGACTTGGAGGACGCTGTTATCAACATAAACCGGGCGGAAAAAGACTCCTCGTTCAATTACAATTTCTTGATTACTGCATTCAGCAGTGACACGACCACGACCAAGAAGCCGTCTGCACCATGGGCTATCAACCTAAAAAAAGTTGGGTTGAACAACCTGCGCATAAAGTTTGATGATTACCATCAAGGTACTCATTTGGCATACAATCAGATAGTGTTGTTAGCGACAGACTTGCATTATTCGGCAGAGAAATCGGGCGTGACCATCAAAAAATTCACCGCCACGGATAAGAACGGCTTCGCTATCAAAGAATTCAGAACCGTACTCCGGATGGATCCACATCAGCTTTCTGCTAAAAAAACAAAGATCCAAACCTTGCATTCCAACTTTGAAGGCGACTTGTCGTTGGGTTTTGATTCGTTGAGCAGCATAGCTCAAAATCTCTCCAAAGCATTCGTTACAATTCGAGTAAAAAAAGTACTCATTAATAATGCAGACGTTCTGTATTTCATGCCAGCATTGGACACCATTCCATTCTTCCAGAACAGAACGATGTCCACCTCCTTTTCGGGAGAAATAGTAGGTCCTGTCAACCATTTAACTGGGAAAGGCATTGATATTAGCGTTGGAAGCAGCACCCGAATAAAAGCGGACTTTACGATAATCGGGCTACCAGAGTATCAGACAGCGACGTATGACTTCCCCTTCATCCGTGTTCATTCCGGTCGTAAAGATTTGGCGCTGCTGGGTAAACTTTCTGAATCCATGGAATTTCCGGAAAATATGGATTTGGAAGTCATTTTAAAGGGGAAAATCAAAGACTTTAAAGCATCCGGCAATATAACCAGTAGCTTTGGAAACGGTCGCTTTACCGGGAGTCTTGACGAGAAGGAAAACTTCTCCGCAGGAGTTAGTCTAGATCAATTCAACATTGGTCGATTCATGAAAAAAACGGACTTGATGGGAGCGATGACCTTGCAAGCCAAAGCGAGTGGTCATGGATTGGACATCCGCACCATCCGTTCGAAAATCGACGTCACAGCTTCACAGTTCAGTCTAAAGGATTATACCTACCACAACCTGACCCTCCACGGAGTCATTGCAGGAATGGGTTTTGACGGTTCCATCCAACTGAACGATGAAAACGCTGCTTTCGATTTCAAGGGAAAGGTCAATATGATTGGCAATCAGGCTTATGCAAAATTCCGTTTCGATCTGAAAGGTGCTGATCTGAAAAAACTCCACTTGATGACCACCGATACCCGAATGGCGTTTTCCATCGATGCCGATTTTCAGGGTGAGATGCCCCGTCGTTTGAACGGTCAGGCTACCATTAAGGATATTTTGGTGATGCACGAAGGAGTCAAATACCCGTTGGACTCCATTTTCCTTAAAACGGCCAACAAGCCGGGATCCAGCTCCATAGAGGCGCATAGCAAGCTCATTGACCTCAAATACGATGGCAGTCTTTTCCCAACTGAAATCGCTGGAGAAGTCCTAGCGTTCGTCAATCCCTATTTTCACATACCCAGTCAGGGAACTATGAAAACGTCTGGTGGTTCAGACAACTTCACTTTCAACATTCAGTTGCACAACCACCCGTTGCTTTCCAATGTATTCTTTCCCCTATTGAAAGAATTCAGGCCAGGAGTCATTCAATGCAGTTTCAACGGTGCCAAAAAGGAGTTGAAAGTAACCGCTGATATGGAAAAGATTACCTACGGTCAAATGACCATCAACGGTTTGGCTTTGGATGTCCATTCAGACACTAAGGCTATCAATTACAGCCTTTCTTGCAAGGACTTTTACAATACGTCGTTGAAGATGAATAAGATAATGCTGGACGGAGAGTTGGCTGATCAGCACATTCTGGCCAATATTTCTGCCTTTAAAGGAAATCAGCAGAAACTACTGGTTCATACAAAAATCCGGATGAACCAAAAGAATTACCAACTCAGCATCGATCCGCCAACTATAAACTTGATGGGAGACAACTGGTCTGTAGCACCAGACAACTTTGTAGAGTTTGGCAAACAAGGCTTTCTTATTCATCATTTTTACCTGGAAAACGCCGGGAAACAAATTTGGATAACCTCGTCGCACGATCGGTTCAACGACGATTTGAGTCTAAAAGTAAACCGATTCAAACTGGATGACATTTCCAGGATTATGGAGCAGGACACCAGTTTTGTAAAGGGTGTGTTGAATGGTGACATCCTGCTGAAACGGACGGGCAACACCTACGGCATTATCGCAGACGCTCAATTGGACAATCTAGTTGTCAAAAATATACCCGTCGGAAACGTCACCTTAAAAGCCTCCAACTCCAACAGCGGACGATTTGACATGGAAGCTGCTTTATCAGGAAAGGCGAATCAACTTACAGTCAAAGGATTTTATGCGCCCAATGCAGGTGCGCAAACCATCAACCTAAATGCCGACATACAATCCCTGTCCTTGGAAACGGTGAAAGCATTTTCCTTCGGTGCGTTAAAGGAAGCAACTGGCAATCTGAGCGGTCATTTTTCAGTAGGAGGCAATCTGGCCAAACCAGAAGTGACGGGCGAACTGACGTTCGACAACGCCCTCATTAACCCGGCCTTTCTGAACAGTCGGCTGGGTTTGAAGCACGAAAGCATTCTGCTTGAAAAAGACGGCATTCATTTCAACAATTTTACGATGCTGGACGCTAAAAATAATTCGGCCACCATCGATGGTTCCATTCTGATGACCCAATTCAGCAATCCGGTTTTATCCTTGCGGATCGACACTAAGGATTTCCTGCTTTTCAATACCAGTGCCAAAGACAATGCGCAATTCTATGGGAGAATGCTCATTGACAGCCGAATTGACATCCATGGGCCTATAAGCCTGCCAGTCGTCAATGCCAGGGTCAAGTTGAAGAAAGGCTCCAACATGACGTTTGCGATGCCTGAGGAAACATTTACCACCAATAAAGGCGAAGACGTTGTGGAGTTTGTCGATACCATCAAAGAAAAATCCATCCTGTTCAGAACCACAAAAAAGGAAACTCCTAAAAGTAGTTTGAAAGGATTTGATGTCTCTTCCATTATTGAAATTGACGAGGAGGCATCCATCAAACTTTTGTTAGACCCTGCTTCCAGTGACTCTTTAGTCGTGAAAGGTCAAGCTGCACTCAGTTTTTCATTGGATCGAAGCGGAAAGATGAGCCTGACTGGAACCTATCTGTTGAAGCAAGGCGATTATCTGCTTTCGCTGGAATCGCTTGTGAAAAGAAGATTCAAAATTGAATCAGGCAGCACCATCATTTGGTACGGAGACCCCATGAGTGCGAATATTTCAATCAATGCCATCTATACGGTCAATGCGTTGCCCAACGAATTAATTGCGGGTCAGACAACCACGACTTCGGGCATCACCTACAAACAACGATATCCATTCTTAGTCTATTTAAAGCTGCGAGGAAACATTCAAACTCCCGACATCAGTTTCGAAATCCAACTGCGTCCCGAGGACAGGGGTATCATGGACGGCATCGTACAGGCCAAACTGAACTTGTTGAACGAAAATCCTTCGGAATTGAACAAGCAAGTTTTCGCATTATTGGTCTTGGGTCGGTTTATCCAGGAGAATCCGTTTCAAAGTGAATCAACTGGTCTGGCATCTGCAGCACGCACCACTGTGGGAACTTTATTGTCGTCCCAATTGAATCAATGGAGTTCGAAATTAGTGCCCGGTGTCGAAATGAATTTTGACATTCAGTCTTACGAAGATTATCAATCTGGAACAGCAAAAGGAAGATCACAGCTGAACCTGGGTGTTAAAAAACAACTCTTTAATGAACGGCTCAGTGTTCAGGTAGGCGGCAAAATCGATATGGAAGGCGAAAGAGCCAAACAGAATTCAGTCAGTGACATTGCCAGTGATGTCTCCATCGAATACAAGCTGACTAAAGACGCACGCTACCGTCTCAAAGGTTTCCGCCAAAACCTATTTGAAGGTGCCATCGAAGGGCAGTTGGTTGAAACCGGCGTCGGCTTGATTTTTGTCCGGGATTTCAATTCATGGCATAAAAAATGATCCACATGAAAAAATCATTCCTTTTATACGGAATTCTAACGCTGACTGCGTGCAGCGGATTAAGAACGGTACCCGAAGGCGATAAATTATATACCGGAGCAGCCATCACGGTAGTATCGACCGACCACATTCCCAATAAGAACTACCTCAAAGACAGGGCAAAATCGGTGGTGCGACCTATTCCGAATCAATCCATTTTCGGATTACGGCCAAAATTAGCCCTTCCAAACTTTAAATGGTTGCGAAAGTACAGGGAAGCGCCAGTTCTGATGAGCAGCGTTCGGCCAGAAGCAACGGCCCTAATCATGGACGCCCTGTTTTTCAACAACGGCATCTTCAACAGTTTCACGGAGTACAAGATTGTCGAAAGAAAGCATACGGCCAAAGTGGTATATATCTGCCATTTGCATCGGCCTTATACACTGAAGGAGCTGATCGTTTCCATTTCGGACGATAGCATCGCCTCCATCATCCGCTCAGAAAACAAGCATTCTTTAGTGAAACCAGGTGATACCTACCAATTAGACCTTCTGAAATTTGAACGAATCCGCTTGGATGCCGTTCTGAAAGATAAGGGCTACTTTTATTTCAGCCCGGACTATTTACTGTACAAAGCAGACAGTTCAAATGGAAATGGAACCGTTTCCCTCAAACTGTGCCTGAAAGACAGTATTCCGAAAGGAGCCTTGTTGCCGTATCGCATCCGAGAAGTCGTTATCGATCAGGATTACTCCCTGAACTCCGACACTTTTATTAAGACTAAGGACACTATGAACGTTGAAAACTATGTTTTTTTGGGTCAGAAAACCAACCAACAAGTCCGTCCAAAAGTTCTGCTGAAATCGATTTTCCTGAGAAAAGGCGATTTATATACCCGAAAAAACCACGACCGTACGCTTAACGGCTTGATGTCTTTAGGAAATTACAAATTTGTACGGGTAAAATTCGAGAATTTTGAGCAGAAGGATTCAGGAGCGTTGAATACAACCATCCTGATGACGCCGTTCCCAAAATACACGTTCAGTGCAGAAATTGACATGGTATCCAAATCGAACGGATATATGGGACCACGTCTCCAATTGAGCTTGCTAAGCAGAAACATGTTTAGATATGCAGAACTCATCAAGTTCAACTTATCAGGCTCTTACGAAGCGCAATGGGGTCAAGCCAATTTATTTTCTTACGCCTACGCACCACAACTGGAATTGAATGTTCCGGGCTTGCTGCTCCCGTTCAAAATACCCGGATTCAAGAATGCAAATGCGTTTAAAACCCATTTCTCACTATCATACAATTACTTGAAAAGGGTCAACTATTTTGACATGCGTACCTTTCAGATCGTTGCAGGTTACCAATGGAAACCAGCCACCTTTCAGGCTATGGAATTGAACCCCATACAGGTTTCCTATACGTCACTTGCCAACCAATCTGAAACCTTCACCGCTTTACTGCATGCCAACCCTTTTCTACAAAAAAGCTATGAAGAACAATTCATAGCAGGCGGAAGCTTTTCCTTCACCTACGATGATCAGCCAGGCTCTCTGCGAAGAATGCAACATTATGTCCGTATAGCTGCAGAAACCGCCGGAAATTTATTTTCCTTGGTAAACGGCAAATCCACAACCATTTTGGGTTCCACGTATGCACAATTTTCAAAACTGAGCATCGATGGTAGATTGTATTATACCTTTGCGGACAAGAACAAGGTGGTGTTGCGTTTGTTCGCCGGTGCAGGCGTGCCTTACGGCAATTCGTCCGTTCTGCCCTATTCGAAACAATTCTTCAGTGGCGGTCCAAACAGCATCCGTGCATTCGCCATCAATTCTTTAGGTCCAGGCACTTATCATCAGAATACGGGCACCGAAGGCTTTCTGCAGTTGGGTGGAGACATCAAATTAGAAACCAACGCCGAATACCGCTTCACCATTTACAAATTCCTAAAAGGCGCTTTTTTTGTAGATGCTGGAAATTGTTGGCTCATTCAATCCAACGATGCACTATCCATCCGGCCCTTTTCCACTTCCACATTTTTGGATGAATTAGCCGTGGGTGGAGGGTTCGGTTTGCGTTTGGATGTATCCTTCTTCATTTTACGGTTTGATCTGGCTATGCCATTTCGCAAACCCTGGCCGACCAATAATCAAAATTGGTTACTGAATCAGACCGACTTTTTGAGTTCCTCCTGGAGAAAGGAGAACTTGATTCTAAACGTTGCCATCGGGTACCCCTTCTAAGTAAAAATCCAATAATTATGTAAGTTTTTGGAATAAATGTGTAACAAAAAGCTGTTGGAAGATGCATACTTTGCTTCCTAAAAACAAAGTGTATGAAAAATTATAGAAACGTACTTATTGCGTTGGATTACGATCAAAGCGCAAAGAAAGTGGCAGAAGCAGGATTCTCCTTGGCCAGCTCCATGGGGGCAAAAGTAATATTGATGCATGTGGTCGCTGATCCAGTGTATTATTCCTCCACGGAATATTCCCCCATTACAGGATTCACTGGTTTTACCCTGCTGAACCCTCTTTTCGATGATAACTCAATCGATTTAAAGAAAGCATCACAGGACTTTCTGGAAAAATTCAAACTGGACTTGGGTGATGAAACCATCGAAACAGTCGTTGAGGAAGGTGATTCATCGGAAGCCATCTTGAAAACGGCAAAAAAACATCATGCGGATGTCATTGTCATTGGCTCACACAGCCGGAAATGGCTGGAAAACGTACTCTTGGGCAGCATCACTGAAAAAGTCTTGCGCCACAGTACCCTACCATTGTTTATCGTTCCTATCAGGAAACCGGCATAAAGGGCTGCCCATTTTGCTGGAGTAGGTAAATGAAAACGAAAGGTGACGTGAATTTCGGTTTATTATGACTTAATTTGTGAACCTTCCCTTTGAAATAAAACTCATGTCTCCCTTAAAAAGCAAATTGTCGGATTCCTCCCTCCAATTTCCCATTGTAGGTATCGGTGCTTCAGCCGGTGGTTTGGAAGCATTTGAGCAATTCTTTGGTCATTTACCTGAGAAGAGTGGAATGGCTTATGTGGTCATCCAACATTTGGATCCTACAAAAAAAGGGATTTTACCCGAATTATTGCAGCGCGTCACCAAAATGAACGTTTTTCAGGTAAAAGACCGAATGACGGTTAAACCAGACTGCCTGTATGTGATCCCTCCAAACAAAAGCATGTCCATCCTAAATGGAGTGCTTCATCTGTTTGACCCCATTGAGGAACGAGGTTTGCGCCTTCCAATCAATTTTTTCCTGAGTTCGCTGGCCGAAGACCAGAAAGAAAACGCTATCGGCATCATACTCTCTGGAATGGGATCGGATGGCAGTGAGGGCGTTCGTGATATCAAAGGAAGAAACGGCACCGTATTGGTTCAGGATCCTGGCACGGCGAAATTCGACAGCATGCCCAGAAACGCCATTAGTTCAGTAGCTGTAGACATCGTGGCACCTGCCACTGAGCTACCAATCAAACTACTTTCACTCCTTAAACATTCCAATCTGACACCCACGAGTCGGGACGAAGAACCTCAACTTCAAAGTGCCCTTGAGAAAATTCTGATTCTACTTCGTCATCATACTGGTAATGACTTTTCTTTGTACAAACGAAACACGATTTATCGCCGGGTTGAAAGACGTATGCATGTGCATAAAATTGAAAAAATTCAATTTTACGTCAAATTCCTGCAGGAAAACCCAAAGGAAATCGATATCCTTTTCAAAGAATTACTGATTGGTGTCACTAATTTTTTTCGCGACACTGCCGTATGGGAGATATTAAAGAATACGATTCTGCCAGCCCTGATAACCAAACAATCCGATGATACAGTTCTACGAGCTTGGATTCCAGGGTGTTCTACAGGTGAAGAGGCATTTTCTTTGGCCATTGTATTTAAAGAAGTCGTAGAAAAACTGAATCCTCACGGGAATATTTCGTTGCAAATCTTTGCCACCGATTTGGATAATGATGCTATCGACACCGCCCGAAAAGGTGTTTTTACATCCGCTATTAAATCGGAGGTCTCTCCTTTACGGTTGAATCGGTTCTTCACTTCCATCGAAAGAGGTTATCGAATCAATACGGAAATCAGGGAAATGATTGTCTTTGCTCAGCACAACATCATTATGCATCCACCATTCAGCAAAATTCATCTACTTTCGTGCAGGAATCTGTTGATTTATTTGGATAGTGAGTTGCAGAAAAACTTGATTTCGTTATTTTACTACAGCATCAATCCCGCTGGCATTTTAATTCTTGGTAGTGCTGAAACACTTGGTTCACAGGCTTCCTTGTTCGTCCCAATCGATTCCAAATTAAAAATATACAAACGTTCTTCTACCATTCTATCACCGGAGTTGTATGATTTTCCATCCTCCTTTTCCAAAACCCAACCCGCCCCAATGGAAAAACTAATTCCTGACAAATCCACTCAGAATCTGCAGACATTAGCAGATCAACTACTTTTGCAGTCATTTTCACCTCCAGGAGTATTGGTCAATGAAAACGGGGATATACTCTATATAAGCGGACGAACCGGGAAATACCTGGAACCCTCCGTTGGCAAAGCAAATCTGAACATTTTTGCCATGTTGCGGGAAGGATTGCGCAACGATTTGCCAATAGCTTTCCGGAAAGCACTGAAAACGAATGATCCCATTCAGATGCATCATGTCAAGGTAGAAACCAACGATGGGTTCAACGTCATCAATGTGACCATTCAACGGATTGACAAGCCACAACCATTGGCCGGAATGATCATGATCATATTTACGGAAATACCTGTCATTCGAAAACTTACCTCACCAAAAGTCATAGGGAATAAGTCCGAAAACACCGATCAGTCCAGAATGGAATTCGAACTGAGAATGGCACGCGAACAACAACAAAACATGCTTGAAGAAATGCAGACTTCGCAGGAAGAGTTGAAATCGAGCAATGAGGAATTGCAATCCACTAATGAAGAGCTACAATCCACCAACGAAGAGCTCACGACTTCAAAAGAAGAAATGCAGAGCATGAATGAAGAACTTCAAACCGTAAATGCCGAATTGCAGTCCAAAGTGGATGAGTTTTCTCGGGTCAACAACGATATGAAGAATCTGCTCAACAGCACAGACATTGCCACCTTGTTTTTAGACAAGAACCTGAACATTCGCAGGTTCACCAACGAAGCCACCAAAATATTTAAACTGATCAAAGGTGACGTCGGAAGGCCTTTCACAGACCTGGTGACCGATCTGATCTACCCCGAACTTTCTGCGGATGCCATTGAAGTTTTACGTTCGCTCGTATTGATCGAAAAACAAATACCTTCCAAGGACGGGCGCTGGTTCTCCATACGAGTCATGCCCTACCGTACCTATGACGACAGAATCGATGGATTGGTAATCACCTTTATCAACCATACTGACATCAAGCAAGTTGAAATAAAACTACATAAAACAGAGCATCTCCATAAATTGCTCCTAAGTGCCTCCTCAGACATCATCATCCGACTGTCATCCGATTTAAAAATAATGGAATTCAACCCTATTGCAGAACACTATTTTGGGAAAACTGCCACAGAAATGATGGAAAAGTCCTTTATCGATCAGTTTATTCCTGAACAAATGCGTCTGAAAACAGAAAAAGAGTTGACCGCCCTACTGAAAAAAGGTATTCTTTCAAATTATAGAATGAAAGTCATCATTGCCAACGGCAGATCTTCCGAAGTGGAATGGTCTGTACAGATTGTTCTCAACAACAAACAAGAATATGAAGGAATGTATTTGCTGACTCATTACACCATTAAGCCATGAATAAAGAAGAACTTGAATTAACGGACGCTCAATTGCTGCGTCATAAAGCAGAAGAAAAATTAGTTGAGAAGAATAAAGCAACGGGCATTCCCAAAACGGAAACCGATGTCAAGAGGCTGCTTCACGAATTGCAGGTTCATCAGATCGAATTGGAAATGCAGAATGAAGAGTTGCGTCGTGCCAATGAGATCGCTGAAACGGCACTTCGGAAATTCACGTTATTATACGACTTCGCGCCCTTGGGTTATTTCACACTGGATAATAAGGGCAGCATTCAAGACTTGAATTTTACGGGTGCCGAGATACTGAGAGACAAACGTTTCAGTCTGGTTAACAGCAACTTTAAATTATTCGTTTCGGAAGAATCCTTGCCTGTCTTCAACGAGTTTTTCTGGCAGGTCTTTAAAAGCAATGCCAAAGAAAGCTGTAAAATATGGCTGGGTTACGAAAAACAATTGCTTTGTCCAGTTTATATGGAAGGTATTGTCATCGAAGACGAACAAAATTGCCTATTGTCTGTACTGGATATTTCAGATGCCTTCAAATACGGAGAAATACTAGAGAATACTGGTTTGAATACCTGACACTATGGATTTGACGCAATAATTAAATAGAAACTTTTCAGGATCTCTGTCTTTTTCGATTTTCCCAACGCGTAGATTTTTGCCAGGCAAGGGGTTTGAATTAAAAACCTTGAAATTCAAAACCATCGATAGAAACCGTTCACTTAGCGCGTTACTCTTGTCTGTTTTCTTATTCAGTACAGCAATCTTCAAATCATGATAATGGAGGTACATGCGCCCCTTGGCTTTTAGGTCATTCGCCGTGAAGAAAAAATTCATGCTTTCAATTTCGCCGGAAGTGACCTTCATAAAAACATTGTTGCTGAGCAAGGGATTCAGGCTGCTGGCAGGTATATGAGAAAGATTTGCCTTCACCGTAAAGGTATGTAGCCGGTCATAGAGTTTTGCATCCAGTAAAACGTTGAACCTCCCCTTCCCCATTAAAAGTGCATCGCCTTTAAGAATCAACGAGGCCTTCTTTTTTTTATACATCGTGTCATTGGTTACGTTGTAAAGCGTTGCATGAATTTGGTTGAAGCAGATGGATCCTTCATGATTAGCCTTCGGGACGCGTTCAACGTAGGTGATATCTCCATTTTTTACATGGATGGAGTCCAGTTTAAGGGAAACGGGGCAGAGGTACATCATCTCCTGAAATACGGGTTTTACGACATGTAGCTTTTCTTTTCTATTATCACGAAATACGATCAGGTTCAAGTTGCCAATCTCAATGCCGGAACTGCCCAACCGATTCGATTTTAATACGTCTTCCACGGAGAATCCTCCTGCAACAATGTTTGAGAAGCGACCGTCCATGCGATCGGTTGCAAATGGATGAAGTTCGGCAAAACGTTTTTTTGAATAGTTTGGATGGATCACAACTTCCTTGACGGATAATTTTCCGGGTTTAAACTTGTAATCGACTCCCTTTAATTTATAGGTGTACATGCTGTCTTTGGACACGGTCTGAAATCCATCGACGCTGAAATCAAATCTTTTTAAAAGACGGATGGACAGGGTATCGCGTTTCTCGATTTTAAGATCGTATAGGTTCAGGGCACCAGATTGCAGGTTATAGGCTGTTGCAAGTGCAGGTTCATTAAGGCCGAAATCAATTTTCTTCAAAACGATTCGTCCTATCTGTAGATTCATGGGCATAATCGAAGGCGAAGCCTTTTTTTCTGAATGCGGCAGTTGTCCGAAAATGCTTATCTCTGAAACACTCAATTTCCTGATTGCAATGTTCTTTTGGAACAACAAGCGGAAAACGTTAATCCCTTGAATCCTGATGGCAATGACTCTTCCAATTAATTTTCTGTCATTCTCAACTTTGTTAAACAGAATGATACTATCCAGCTTAACCTCCGATGATAGGAACCGCAGATGGATGTGGCCGGCCTTAATCTGATACTTCTCATTCTTCTCGTTGAAAAGAGTTTCCAATCGATTTTTCAACCAAGGTTCGACAAACAGCGTTGTGGAAAGTTTCAGGATCAAAACCAACCCAATCACGGATAGGATACAAAGCAGCAAGGTTTTCCTTTTCATGGATGTTACTTATATATGGAGAAAATAAAAGTACGTGTACTAGCAGAAAATCCTTTACACAATTTTAGCAAAGAATTACAAAATACATACCTTTTATTAACTGCTGGAAATCTGGAATTGGAAATGTGTGAATCATGCAACTCTTTCAATGAATTGTATAAAGTATTCAGTACCTGTCCAAAGTACTTTTGAACATTGACCTTAAAAATTTATTCACTTAATAATGCTCTCCTATGAAACATCTTTTATTTAGCATGCTGTGGTTGGCTGGTGGTATTGCCGGTGTATCTGCACAAGAAACTCAAACAGTTGAAACCAAGACCACTCAGACTACCGAAACGGTTGAGACGGTGTCTCCAGTAACAAACGAATGCGGACACATTGATGTCACGCACTTTTCTTTCGGCATTAAGACCGGTGTCAATTATTTTACGATGTCACCGCCCGCTCCCACCCTGTATGACAAATTCAACCTTGGAATCGGTGGTATGATTGATTACACGATCAATCCCATGTACGGATTTGGACTGGAGTATATGTTCAGCGATTATACCAGACCTTACACCTATATGAATGTAGAAGGTTCACTTAAAGGTAATACACACGATGTCGTACTATACAGTTCGGTCAACCTGAGCAATGTGCTGCATCCTTTCAGAACCGGTTTTTGGAGAAACCTGAATGTCTACGGTGACGTAGGTGGCGGTGTCGCTTTCTATTATTATAATTTAGGTTGGGGAACCTCTGTCTCTAACAGTACGGTTGCTCCTCCCGCTGCACTAGTCAAACTGGGTTTGAATGCCGAGTTTACGCTAAGTGATTATTTCAATTTTTGCTTTGAAGGCCAGTACCGTCAGTACCAAGCTCGGAATATGGGTTCTTCCATCGCCAACCGAAACAACGAAGCCATGATGTTCACCATGGGTTTACGGTATAAATTTGCTGGTAGTGTACTTAAACATGCCCGCAACATCAGTCTTTGCGAATATTCACCCAAGCCAGTTCCCGTTATCGTCAACAACACGACCGTTGTCAAAGGTGACACCCAGGCAACACTGGACCGTCTGAGCGCAGCAGAAAAAGAAAATGGTGATCTGCAGCAAAAGGTAAAGAGATTGCAGGAAGATGCCTCAAGCGCTTCCACTCAGAATGCCTTGGCCGCTCAAAATGCCAATAATAAGAATATAAACGATAAAAATGCCTTAGCCACTCAAAATGCAAACGCTCAGAGCGCTTTGGCCACTCAAAATGCAAATCTGAAACAGAAGGTCGACAATATGGAAGAAAATGCCAAAAACACGGCCATTCAAGACAATCTGACTACTGAGAATTCAGCACTTCAACAGAAATTGCTAAAAATGGAATCCGACATTAAACGACTTGAAACACAAAAAGAAGGCCGGGTCAACGTTTCCATCGAGAACATTGAATTTAAAACCGGCTCGAACGATTTGACACCGGCATCCACACAGATTCTGGACCAAGTTGCAAGCATTTTGATCAATAATGCGTACTGGACCAAGCTCAGAGTTATCGGTCATACCGATAATGTAGGCACTAACGTATCGAATCAACGCTTATCCGAATCACGCGCACTTGCCGTCAAGGACTATTTGTTGTTCAAAGGCATCCCCTCCAAGAATTTGCTTGCCGTTGGTATGGGCGAAGAACAACCGACTGAATCAAATGCAACGGCAGAAGGCAGACAGAGCAATCGCCGTGTTGAATTTGAAGTATCCAAATAAACCAACTATTCCGTCAGGCTCCGATAGATCAATAGTATCGGAGCACTGGCCGGAGTAATCCTAAACCATGGAAGATACTCAATCCGTTAAAAACGTAGCCATTATTGTTGCTCACCCGGATGATGAAACACTGTGGGCAGGTGGTTCGATTCTACGACACCCCAATTGGAAATGCTTCATCGTATGCATCTGCAGGGGCAGTGACGCTGACCGTGCACAACGATTCCATGAGATGCTGAAGTTGTTAAATGTTGAAGGCACCATGGGTGACTTGGATGATGGGCCCGAACAAACCCCTCTGGATTCAAAGGTATTGGAAAACACCATCTTGGAATTACTTCCGACGTATTCATTCGATCTCATCCTTACACATCATGCGATCGGCGAATATACAAAACACCTCAGGCACGAAGAAGTTAACAATGCAGTGATTCACCTCTGGCATCGCGGAGAGCTGATCACTCAGGAACTTTGGACATTTGCATACAACGATAGTAACAAAATTCATTTACCGAAAGCAGTTAAATCTGCTCCAATTTACCTGACTCTACCTCCATCCATTTGGTTGAAGAAATACAACATCATCACGAAAACCTATGGATTTGAGAAAGAAAGTTGGGAAGCAAAAACCACACCACGTTCTGAAGCATTCTGGCAATACGATAGTCCTTATGTTGCATTGAAATCCATCGAATACTATAGGAATGATATCACAATTAGCAAATTCCAGATTTTTAAGAATTTATTACAAAAGCATTTATGAAGGCACTCATTTTATACGATTATCCACCCTCTCCGGGTGGGTTGGCAACACAGGGCGATTTATTGTACAAAGGGTTACTGGAATTGGGTGTCGACGCACATGCTGTTCATATTGATTCTGCCCAGGAGAAAGAATGGTATTACCGTTGGTTTAAACCGGACGTCGTAGTTGGAGTAGGTTATTGGGGACATGTTCCTCAACTGGTCCTTCACCCCCAAAGACACGGCATACAACCTGTTCCATGGTTGGTCGCAGACGGTTATATAGCCAATTATCAGGAAATCCTGAATGCTTTGCCCCTGATTCTGGTTACGTCAAATTGGGTCAAGGAAATGTACGTTCGTGACGGTATTAACGGTGATAAAATTGAAGTGCTACCCGTCGGATGTGATACGGATTCCTTTAAACCTTTTTCAAAAAATGACCCGAAAATATTGGCTGTACGCGATTCACTGGGCATTTCACCTGAACAGCTGATGATTCTGACCGTTGGAGGTGATGCAGCATCCAAGGGAGCCCAAGAAGTGATGCAGGCTCTGGCTATCATCGATCGAAATGCTCCCGATTGGAAATACGTCTGCAAAGTTTGGCCACAACCCAGGACCAAACTGCAGAATTTGGAAGATTTGGAGATGGCTACCCATTTGGGAATTGAAAAAAATGTAACGTATGCCACCAATACCATCTCGCGTACCTTCATGCCTTATTTGATGGGCGCATGCGATATTTATGCCGCCCCCTCCAGACTGGAAGGGTTTGGAATGCCTCAGGTCGAAGCTGGTGCTTGCGGAAAACCGGTAATCAGCATCAAGGCCATGGGCATGCTCGATACCCTGATTGATGGCGAAACCGCCTTTTTAGCCAATGTGGCCAAGAAAATTGTAGTGAATGAAGTCATACTTGGAAGTGAATCCGGTTATGAAAATCACCACAAAGTCATTTTCGACGAACCTCGAATTGTCGATTATCGTGCCAATGTGCAAGATATTGCCAAATCAATGTTGACCCTCATGACGGATGCCGCTCTGCGAGAACGGATGGGTAAAGCCGGCAGGGAAAGGGTTGTAGAAAATTTTGACTATCGAGTCGTGGCCAAACGTTTTTTGCAGATCATGAATGAAAAAATGAACATCCGATAAACATATAACCATGCATACCGAAGATAGACTTGAAATCGAATGCGCAAAATTAGCGGCCCTGGAAGTCTTGATTCATAATTCCCACGGACCCTTTCAAGGACTACCCCGTACAGCTGGCTGGGGGTATCCTGAACCATATACCAGAGATCTGATGTTCTCCATTCTTGGTATTGGCATTTCTGACAACCAATTGTTGATTCACAGCATTCGGAAGTGCTTGGAGACATTAGCCGAAAACCAAACAGAACACGGACATACTCCTTCATTGGTACACGATAAAGAAGATCGTGGTGCAAGTGACACCACACCTCTTTTCTTGTTGGCAACCGGTATTTTTAGAAAGGTTTCCGGAGAATCCGATTTCTTAAAGGACGCTGTCGAAAAAGCGCTGACTTGGATGGACTATCAGAGTCCGTCTGACCGCAATTTGGTTGCTCAGCAACCTACCAGCGACTGGCGTGATGAGCAATGGGTAACAGGCTATGGATTGTACGTCAATACATTGGTCTATTCCTATCTACGTATGTTCGGATACAACGACAAAGCAGATAAAATGCGCCATGATATGAACCGGTTTACCGTCACAGGGGGTGTTTTGCACAAACATGTCCACGAAGGCATGGTCGTAAAATACAAACCGTATTATGCCTTTTGGTCCTACAAAATCCATAGCAGTGAACGCTTTGATTTGCTTGGGAACAGCTTGGCCATCTTATCCGGTCTCGCCTCACCGACACGTGCGGAGGAAATGGTTTCCTGGATTGAGGAAGAATGCGCTGAGATGAAACGTAAGGGCGATTTAGCCATCGACCTTCCACCCAATTTCTTTTCGTTCATTCAACCGGACGATCCGGATTGGCTTCCACGGTATGATATCTTCAACAAACCCGGAGAATACCACAATGGTGGAATCTGGCCATTCATTGCAGGGTTCTATGTGGCAGCATTGGTTGCAGCTAAGCGATTCTCATTGGCTGAAGAGAAATTAATCGTTTTGACTCAATGTGTCCGGAAGTCGGTCGATAAAAACCTACCGTTTGGTTTCAACGAATGGATTAAATCACAGGATGGAGAACCCAAGGGCCAGGATTGGCAAACATGGAGCGCTGCATTATATCTGTATGCAGCCACCTGCGTTGAAGAAAAAAAGACACCCTTTTTTGAAGAAATGAGAACCAGCAATATTGGTTAAGTATTTTAATATCACCTATTATGAAATCAGTTACAAAATTTTCAGGAATGCTCCTATTTATAGCATTTTTATCACTGCAAAGCACGCAACGGTGCTACGCCCAACAGGATTATGTAGATGACCAGGTCTTCTACGATGAGTTAAGCCCTTATGGTCAATGGATTGAATATCCCGAACTTGGACGGGTTTGGTTGCCGGATGCCGGATCCGATTTTGTCCCCTATTCCACAAACGGGCATTGGGTGCTTACAAACTATGGATGGACATGGATATCCGATTACAATTGGGGTTGGGCTCCTTTTCATTACGGCCGCTGGGATTTTAACAACCGCTATGGTTGGATGTGGATTCCAGGGTACGAATGGGGACCTTCCTGGGTTAGTTGGAGATACTACGATGGTTATTACGGATGGGCACCTATGGGTTCAGGACTGAGTATTAATATCAGTTTTGGCCGGCAATACAACAATCCGAACGATCATTGGACGTTTGTTAGAGACCGAGATTTTAACCGACCCAACCTGAGAAACTTCTTCATCAGTGAGAATGACCGGGGAAACATTCTTAGAAATTCAACAGTCATCAGAAGAACGGGTTACGATAGTAATCAACGTAATACCTATGTCACAGGTCCTTCCAGAGTTGAAATACAAAAAGCAACAGGCAGAAACTTCAATCCAGTGGTGGTTCGTGACAATGAAAGGCCTGGGCAAAATTTGAGCAAGGATCAATTGAGCATTTATCGTCCGAAAGTTGGAAATTCCCAAACTAGGACATCGAGTCAGAGGAATGAACAGCAAGGAAATCAAAGTGCACCTGTATCCAATCAAAGAAGTACAACAGTCACCACTCAGAGAAGTACACCTGTTACCACTCAGAGAAGTGCAACAGTCACCAATCAGAGAAGTACACCTGTTAACACTCAGAGAAGTACAACGGTCACCAATCAGAGAAGTACGCCTGTTAACACTCAGAGAAGTACAACGGTCACCAATCAGAGAAGTACGACAGTCACGAATCAGAAGAAAGAAAACAAGCCTGCGAACGTAAGAGGCAAAGAGGTTCAAAAGTCTACTAATGAAAAATCCAATAACGGGAATAGACGTTAAAAACAATTTTGTGATCCTCCAAATGAAAAAGCATTTACTACCCTTTCTTGCCATTATTGGGTTCAGCATAAGCATTTTTGCGCAAAATAGCCCCATTGGTGTCACTTCTCCAGAAGAATGCTTCAATATCTATATGAAATTGAGAGCCAATGGAAAGTATGAAGAATCCGATAAATGGATGATCAAGTTTGCAGCACAAAGGCCCAACGACTTGCGAACCATCGATTACTATGTATACCGTTCCGAGTTGAAGTTTCTAATGACAGACAACGGAAATTACACGATTGTTCCATTTAAACTCCTCAAAAGCTTGAAATCAAAATGGAATAAAGCTCTGGCAAGCAATAGTATAGATAAAACAACGGCGGCAATTACTAAACGCTACTCCATCAAACATCCATGCATGTCATCAGATGGAAAAACCCTGTATTTCGATAGTGATATGCCTGGAGGTTTCGGCAAATCAGATCTTTACCGCATCACCCGTAGAGTAGACGGCTCTTGGGGGAAACCCGAGAACCTCGGTGACAAAATCAATACGGAAGGAGATGAGCTTTATCCTTATTACAAAGAAGACGGAAAAATTCTGTTTTTCTCATCAAACGGACGATACGGATTAGGAGGTCTGGATATCTTCATTTACGCCATCGACTTTTCAGGTTTCGGTAAAGTCTATAATGCAGGTTACCCGTTAAACACGAGGTTCGACGATTTTGCACTTACTGCAGATGATCGCGTGAAACAGGGCTTTTTCACATCAAACCGGATTAAAGGCAAAGGTAGAGGTGATCTTTATACGGTGACTTTCCATTAATAGATGTGTGAAAGATGTAACTAATTCCTATTAATATGTAAAATTTTCCGTCCTATATCAACTGATATTTAAGGCGTATTTTTTTACTTAAAAATCGAAGATCAATGAAAAGAAATTTACCCCTTTTAATAACAGTAATGCTGTTATGCTTTCCCAAGGCCAGTTTCGGACTGACGCCTCCTGTTTTAGGCAGTGCATCCGGCTTTGCCATTTTT
>Ga0209430_1000826_pt1 | contig 26738 bp, 22 predicted proteins | sample BarGraIncub1133A_FD_184504 | JGI IMG/M metagenome (GOLD analysis project Ga0209430, IMG submission 184504) | Arctic peat soil microbial communities from Barrow, Alaska - Barrow Graham LP Incubations 11-33A (SPAdes) (version 2) | ecosystem: Environmental > Terrestrial > Soil > Wetlands > Peat... | reverse complement strand
GACCCGCAAGGACTTGGACAAGAACATGACCGAGGAGGCCAACAGTGCCTTGCAAGCCTGCACCGACCTGGCTGATCGTAAGGGCATCGTCGTTTACAACGAAGAATGGCATAAAGGTGTCATAGGCATCGTAGCTTCCCGCCTCACCGAAGAATATTACCGCCCAGCCATCGTGTTGACCAGAACCGACGATTTGGCTACGGGTTCAGCCCGTTCAGTACCTGGTTTTGATATTTACAAGGCCATCGACCATTGCCGTGATTTACTGGAAAATTTCGGAGGCCATACCTACGCTGCCGGCCTTTCCATGAAGGTGGAAAAGGTGGCCGAATTTACCAAACGCTTCGAAGATTACGTTGCCGCCACGATCCTGCCCGAGCAGATGGTTCCGACCATAGACATCGATGCTGAGATTTCTTTCCAGGAAATCACGCCCAAGTTCGTCCGCACGCTGAAACTTTTCAATCCGTTTGGGCCGGACAACAACAAGCCTGTTTTCGTAACCGAGAATGTCAGTGATTATGGTACCACCCGCCTTTTCGGCAGGGAGCAGAATCACCTGAAACTGGAACTGGTGGACGCCGACTCGCAGAACATCATGAATGGCATCGCGTTCTGCCAGAGCGAACACAACAACCACATCAAAAGCCGCAATCCGTTTAATATTGCGTACACCATCGAGGAAAACAACTTCAACGGTGGAAGCTACACACAGCTTTTGATCAAGGAAATCAAGATCGAATCGGATTTTTGACGATAGATCCTGAGGGTCAGGCACATGAGTGTTTACCACGATATATTGAAAAAATTCTGGGGCTACGACGAATTCCGCCCGCTCCAGCTCGACATCATTGAATCGGTTTGTGCCGGCAAGGACACGCTTGCCCTGATGCCGACCGGTGGTGGCAAGTCCATTACGTTTCAGGTTCCAGCCCTGGCGATGGAAGGCATCTGCATCGTAGTCACGCCACTCATCGCCCTGATGAAAGACCAAGTCGAAAACCTCCGAAGTCGCGACATCAAGGCCACCGCCATCTACTCGGGTATGACCCGGGAAGAAATCATCATCACTTTAGACAATTGCGTATACGGCGGTTTCAAATTTCTCTACGTTTCACCCGAAAGGTTATCGACTGAACTGTTTATCAGCCGGTTGCAATATTTGAAGGTCTGCCTGTTGGCGGTGGACGAATCGCATTGCATTTCGCAATGGGGCTATGATTTCCGTCCCTCCTACCTGAACATTTCGGATATTCGGCAGCACTTGCCTGAAACACCTGTATTGGCTTTGACCGCGACGGCGACCACTTCCGTCGTGGATGATATTCAGGAAAGCCTGAAATTTCCGGTTCCCAACGTGTTCAAAATGAGCTTTGAACGCAGCAATTTAGCGTATGTGGTCAGACATACCGAAGACAAAGAAAAGATGCTGCTTCAAATTTTGGAAAAAACGCCTGGAACGGCCGTTGTTTACGTCCGCAACCGTAAGAATACCAAGGAAATATCAGATTTGTTAAAGCGAAACGACGTTCCCGCCGATTTCTTCCACGCAGGTCTGACCAACGACCAAAAAGACAAACGCCAAAAAGCCTGGAAAACAGGAACCTGCCGCGTCATTGTTTCCACCAACGCCTTTGGCATGGGCATTGACAAGGCTGAAGTCAGGCTCGTCGTCCACATGGATTTACCCGATTCCATCGAAGCGTATTTTCAGGAAGCCGGTCGTGGTGGTCGAGACGGACTCAAAGCGTACGCGGTGCTGCTTTATCAGAAAAACGATGCCACGAAACTGAAGAAACGTCTGTCGGACAGCTTTCCTGAGAAGGATACCATCCGCAATGTCTACGAATCCCTGGCACATTATTACCAGATTGCCGAAGGCTCCGGCATGGGTTCCATGTTGGCGTTCGACCTCACCGACTTCTGCACCAAGTTCAAATACAACTTCCTTCAAGCCTACCATTCGTTGAAAATCCTGGAACAGGCTGGATATTTGGAACTTACTGACGAACTCGACAACCCTTCAAGGGTTTATTTTCTGGCGAAACGGGAGGAATTGTATCACTTAAAGTTGGGCGATTCCATCAGTGACGAATTATTGCAAACCCTGCTTCGTTCCTACACCGGCCTTTTCGCAGATTTCGTACCTATACAGGAAGAAGTTCTGGCAAAACGACTGGGCTTCACTGCCAATGAAGTGTATGAACGACTGTTGCATTTTTCCAGAATCGGCGTGGTCCATTATATACCCCGAAAAAAGTCACCCTACGTGATTTATCAGGTGAACCGAGAGGCCAAAGAGCGAGTGGTGCTTTCAAAAAAAGTGTATGAGGAAAGACGCGACCGGTATCAGGAACGGATTTCAGCCATACTCTCTTACGCCAATGACGATCAAGTCTGTAGAAGCAGGCAATTATTACTTTATTTCGATGAAAAGAACGGGAAAAACTGCGGAAAATGTGATGTCTGTCTAAAAAAAACGGAGTTGGGAATCTCCAATTTTGAATTCGCTCAAATCTCAGAAAAGGTCCAGGAATTGGTGGCAGAAGGCAGAAAAAGCATCGACCAACTCGTCGTATCGGTTGGATTTTCTGCCGAAAAAACCATAAAAGTCATTCGATTCCTCACCGATCAGAACAAACTTAAGTTGATGGACCATTTTGTTAGTCAAGTTTGAGGTGCACCTATCTATTTTTTAATTAATTTTGAGCCGTCGACTTTTTACAAAACCTTTAAACAAAATCAATAAAAAAACCGGATGTTCCTCTGAACGAAACGGAGAGGCTAAATGCGTTGGATGAATATCGGCTTCTTGATACTTTACCTGAAAAAGAGTTTGATGATATAACCAGGATTGCTTCACAAATTTGTCAAACACCCATCTCGCTGATCAGTTTGATTGACAACAAACGACAGTGGTTTAAATCTCATCATGGTGTCAGTGCCTCCGAAACGCCCAAGGATGTAGCCTTTTGTGCGCACGCTATCAATCATCAGGATCAAATCTTGATTGTACCCGATTCCCGCAATGACGAAAGGTTCTTTGACAACCCATTGGTTACCGGTGATCCAAGCGTGATTTTTTACACCGGGGTACCGCTCGTTACACCAGATGGTTTTGCACTCGGGACCTTATGTGTCATTGATAAAGAGCCTAAAGTTTTGACCGGGGAACAGTTGGAAACATTGAAATCGTTGGCTAATCAAGTCATCCGCTTGTTTGAATTACGTAAAATGAACATGCAATTAAACAAGTTGCAAATCAGTTTACAGGAACGAAACAAAGAGCTTGAAAGGTTTACATACGTCGTTTCCCACGATATCAAGTCACCCTTGTCAAATATGATTTCATTTACTGAATTACTGAAATCAGAGCATTCGAATCAATTGGATGAACAAGGAACGCAGTTTTTGGATTTTGTTAGTATATCTGCCTATAAGCTAAAAGATTTCGTAGATGGTATTTTGTCTTTTTATAGAGGAGACGATCAAGCGATTAAAAAAATTGAAGAACTGAATTTCACGGATTTCGTACAGTACATTTTAAGAATGGTCGATATTCCAAAACTGAACTGCACCGTTAATTATCCAATGGATTCACCTACCATCAAAGCCTCCAGGATAGCTTTGGAGCAAATATTCATTAATCTGATTACCAATGCCATCAAATACAATAACAAAAAGGATATCCAAATAGATATTGCCCTTTCCCAGGATGAGCATTTTTACTATTTTCGGGTTTCTGACAATGGTGTTGGCATCGATCCAGTGAATCAGGAAAAAGTATTCGAATTATTCAAACATCTAGATACAAAAGATCGGTTTGGAAATTACGGTACTGGGATTGGCTTGGCAACTATTAAAAAAATGATAGAACAAAACGGAGGAAACATCGAATTGGAGTCCATTCCCAATCAAGGAACCACTTTTAAATTTTCTTTAAAAAGGGTCTGATGTCGGGTCATAAAGGAATAGCTACTCGATATACCCGTCAAATGCTATGGATTGTCTTTCAGAATCATTGACATTCAAGTGTGCGGTTCCGTTATCCCAGACCTCCAAATAAAGCAGTATCGGATGTTCTGTGTCCAAGGTTTTATAATTTAGTTGCCAATTTCCTGGTCGTTTTCCCATAACCAGTTTCCGTTCAAATCGGGTGCTGATGAACGTAATGCCACCTTCCGTCGAGTTTAACGGAGCCGTATAGGCGCGACCGAAATAGGGCAAATACACTTTCAGGGTATCTTTGGATATTTTCAAAGAATAACCTGAAGACAAATGGATCAGGTTAAAACTCAAGGATCGGGCATTCAACGGCTCAAAGGTAAAATCATCAGATTCTACTTTTGCCTTCATTTGAAGTGCTTTTTGTTCCTTGTCAGCAACAGATTGTAGACTGCTGCAGCTTGGGAGCATGAGTACAAACAGAATCAGAAACACCAACTGTTTTTTCATTATTGTATGTTTTCGGATATACGAAGTTATATAAAAAACACGTATTTTAGCAAACTAACAGCGTTTACATGAGAGGAATTTTTATTGTTTTAATGGTTGGGCTTTCCTACCTGTCACTCGCTCAAACTCCAACGGATGGAGCGGTACAAAATCTTGAAAAAGAGATGAAGCAGTTGCAGCTTGAAAAAAAAGGCATTTACAGCGGTGGCGTACTTCTATTTCAGCCTGGTTATACCATTTCATCGAACGATCTTCAGGACATCAAGGCGTCCAGCTTCGCCATCGGTGGCATCCTACGAATGTACTTCGGAAAATTCCTGACAGCGGGGATTTACGCAGGTTCGCAAAAAACGACTTATCCATCTGCCAACTCAACGAATTCGTATTTCAATTTTGGTTATGGAGGTCCCTTTGTCGGGTTGACCCACAAGTCCGGACCTTATCGTTACACCGTTTCTGCTTTTGCCGGTATGGGTTCCATTCGAAATCTGCACATCGAAAGCCAAACGAATGAATTCCTGACGGAAGCGTATTTATACCAGCACTCCGTTTTGGTTTATTCTCCGATGCTGAGTTTGGATTATGAACTCACAAAGCGTTTATCCCTAACTTTCCAAACCATTTGCCTGACCGCATCGCTCGACGGAGGCAAAAAATTCTATAATCCCACCATGCAGGTCGGGCTTTTGTTCAATCGATAAAAAGAATATTTAAGTATGAAAACGAACCTGTTTTACAAATTTCTGCTTAGTCTGACGTTACTGGCTGCCCTGCCCGTTTCGAATTCATGGGCCCAAAGTGCCTTATATACCAATGAATTTGATTTGAGTGAAGTGACTTTGCTGAATGGACCTTTCCGTCATGCCATGGAGCTGAACGATTCCGTTTTGCTTGCTTACGATGTTGACCGGCTGTTGCAACCGTTTCAAAAACAAGCGGGCATTAAGCAAACGGGGGCGCCGTTCATCAATTGGAGCGGAGAAATCGGAGCAGGTCTGGACGGCCATGTTGGTGGTCATTATTTGTCGGCATTGGCCATATCATTTTCTTCATCACGCGATGCAGTTACAAAAACACGGCTGAAAGCAAAATCCGACTACATGCTGGCCCAATTGAAATTGTGTCAGGATGCCGTGACAGATACGTTGAGCACCATGTATGGTTATGTGGGAGGTGTACCCAGCAGCACGCAGGTTTGGACCACGTTCGCCACCGGCAATTTCACCTTATTTAATAATTCTTGGGTGCCTTGGTACAACGAACATAAAATTTATGCCGGTCTTCGCGATGCATGGCTCTATCTGGGCAATGAGCAAGCCAGATCGATGTTCTTGAAGTTGTGCGACTGGGGTATACGCCTTACCAGCAAACTGTCGGACGCACAGATGCAATCCATGCTGGAGAAGGAACATGGTGGTATGAATGAAGTGTATGCCGACGCCTATGAAATGACGGGTTCCATTAAATACCTGACAGCTGCCAAGCGCTTCTCCCATCAGACGCTGCTGACCAATATGAAAGCGAACAGCAGCACCTGGCTGGATTCCAAACATGCCAATACACAGATTCCCAAGGTGATCGGCTTTGAGCGCATTGCGTTGTTGGATCCGACAGCCACCGATTATGCCACGGCTTCCGTCAATTTCTGGAACAATGTGGTGGGCAGTCGCTCGTTGGCTTTGGGCGGAAACAGTGTTGCCGAGTATTTCCTTCCAGCAGCCAGCTACTCCAAATACACGACTGAACGCGAAGGCCCTGAGTCCTGCAACACTTATAATATGTTGAAATTGAGCGAAGACCTATTTGCCAGTTCTCAAAATGCGGCGTATGCGGATTTTTATGAAAGAGCGGTTTTGAACCATATTCTTTCGACTCAGCATCCGGAACATGGAGGGTATGTGTATTTTACCTCTGCCAGACCACAACACTACCGGGTTTATTCTCAGGTAAATCAGGCAATGTGGTGTTGTGTGGGTTCCGGTATGGAAAACCACGGAAAATATGGTCAATTCATCTATACCCACAAAGATTCGTCGTCCCTTTATGTCAATCTTTTCATTGCCAGTCAATTGGACTGGGAGGCCAAAGGTTTGACCTTGACACAGGAAACACGTTTTCCGTATGAAGCCGGTACGAAACTGACGCTGAGTATGACGGAAAGTAAAACGGATTCGTTCAGCCTATTCATCCGCCATCCGAAATGGGTGACTGAAGCAGGATTTGTAGTTACTGTGAACGGGACGCCTGTCACCACGGTTTCAGCACCTCAGTCGTATTTGGAAATAAAACGGAGTTGGAAAAACGGAGATGTAATCTTAGTCAGTTTACCCATGAAGGTGGCTGTGGAACCTTTGCAGAATTACACGAATTATGTTGCTCTGACGTATGGACCAGTATTGTTGGGCGCCAAAACTAGTGGCAAGGACCTGATTGGTTTGCTCGCAGGCCAAGAACGGATGGGTCATGTAGCGTCAGGGCCTTTGAACAGCCTGACTTCAGCCCCTGTGCTGGTTGGCGACCGAGCAGGATTAGCGGATTCCGTCAAGCTGGTCAGGGCCGATTCGTTGATATTCAAGATTGATGGTTTCTACAACAATGCGAAGTACAACAGCTTACGCCTTCAGCCGTTCTATACCATACACGATTCCAGATACATGATGTATTGGTGGCAACTCAATGCGGCTCAATACAACGCCATCAAGGTTTCCGTGGATGCCGAAGAAGCCAAAGTGCTGGAACTGGACAGAAGAACTTTGGATTTTGTTAGCCCTAGCCAACAACAGTCTGAAGCCGACCATTTTATGAAAACCGAAAACGCTACAACAGGAACTTTTAATGCAGAATCGTATCGGGATGCTACAAACGGTGGTTCGTTCAGTTATCGGATGAGAACGAAAGGGCTGACCGACAGTGTATCGTTGTTGGTACGTTATTACGGGAATGAAACCGGGAACCGCAGTTTTGACCTGCTCATCGACAAAGATACGCTGACCAACATCAACATTTCCAATAAATGGAAAATGGCAGCCTTTGTCAATGTGGAATATCAGATTCCTTCCAGAATGCTGACTGGAAAAGACAGTGTGTGGGTGACTTTTGATGCCCGCTCGGGAAACGTCGCCGGGAGTGTATATTACCTACGTTTGCTCAGTGGATCCAGCTTGATTACGGCAAGACCCTATGCTTTTTCCGCCAAGGAATGGGGTGTTTGTGATGCCAATCGCGCTCCGTTGACTGCCTTCAGCTACGATACCATCGCGAATACGTTCACCATCAAGAAATCGGGGCTGAACAATCTGGCATTCAGAATCATGCCTTCCAGAACCGACTATTACAACATTACCAACAACAAGACGTATTTTCTAATCAAAGGTAAGTTTCTGAAAACAGGGAGCACGGACAGCTACATCTGGTGGTTCAACGGCTATAATACCGGAGGCAGCGTTGTTCCTTCCCTCATCGTGAATGGCAGCAACTCGGAAACGTTTCTGCTTTGGCACATCCCCAGTCAGACGGCTCTAAATTATTTTATGGATTACACGCAGCCTTTAATCACCTTGACCAGCAAGGGCACCGGGTACGTTCATGCAATCGGTTTAACCTCTTCTGCAACCGATTACGCAAGCACTTTCAGCGATGTCAATTACTACAGCGCGGAGGAAGCTGCTGCTAAATATCCGGAAGTGGCTACGGCGCTGGGGATTTCGACCTCCTTAAAACAAGTGAAACTGGCTATGGATGGTTTTACGGTTATATCGGGCAGCAACGGAGAATTGCATCTCAACGCCCACCGTCAGCAAATGGTACACATTTACGACATTCTTGGACATCCCATCAAATCGTTCATCATGGAAAACGGTCAAAACCGGGTCCTTACTCTAAGACCCGGTTTATATTTGGTAAACGGACGTAAAGTTCTGATCAAATAGGCTTATACGCCGAGTTTACTCAGGGCTTCATATACTAAGAAAGCTGGCCAAACGATGGCTTTGAGGAAACCAAGAACACCCATCCAGAATCCGGTGGCATGCCCGATAAAGTAAATGGCGGCACCAATCATTCCAAGTCCGTAAACTGCTCCCTGAGAAGCATTGCTTTGCATTTCTTTCTTCATGATTTTTTAGAATTTCAGTTGATTTTCTGGTATAGAATTCAAAAGTAAGCATAAAAATGAATTATTGTTTACCTTCGTACTATGAGAACAAGTGTTAGTATAGGAAAGACTTTTGACAAATGTGATTTTCGGGAAAAATCGCTTGACAAGGGGGAATATGAAGAATGCACGTTCAGTGGCTGTGACTTTTCCAACACTGACCTCTCTGAGCTACATTTCTCGAATTGTACGTTTACCCTTTGTAACCTCAGCATGGTCCGGCTTTTTGCCACTTCAATCAGGGACGTGACGTTTCTGGAATGCAAGATGCTGGGGCTTCGTTTCGACACCTGCACGGCTTTTGGACTGGCTTTCCGGTTTGAGAACTGCACCCTGAATTATTCCTCTTTTTTTGGCGTCAACATTAAAAAAACCGTGTTTAAAAATTGTTCGATGCAGGAAACGGACTTTACGGAATGCGACCTGACGAATGCAGTATTCGACCGGTGTGATTTGTCCCGTTCCACCTTCGAAAATACTATATTGGTAAAAGCTGATTTTAGAACATCCGTTCATTTTTCAATTGACCCGGCCACCAACCGCTTGAAAAAAGCCAGGTTCTCCTTGAACAACCTTTCAGGCCTGTTGGACAGATACGATATAGAAATTGAGCCTTGAATACTTCCACTTTTGAAATAGATTTAGCATCTTTACGGTCCTATTTGGATTTTGAAAAACGCCCATGAAAAAACTCCTTTTTCTTTCATTGCTTTGGATTGTTTCGTTAACGATGAATGCATCCAATACCGATACACAATACTTGTCCGGAACCGACAAAGATCGTACAGTCACATGGGATTTCTTTTGCACCAAGGGTATGAACAGTGGAAAATGGAGCACGATCCAGGTTCCATCCCAATGGGAACTGCAGGGTTTTGGCGCCTACAATTATGGGCAGGGAGATCCGTTCAACAACGAACAGGGTTTGTACAAATACCGCTTTAACGTTGCCAAGGCCTGGAAAGGAAAAAAGATTTACATCGTCTTTGAGGGATCCATGACAGATACGGAAGTCAAAATCAATGGAAATTTGGCCGGTCCCATCCATCAGGGAGCTTTTTACCAGTTCCGGTATGATATTTCCAATCTGCTGAACTACGATTCAGAGAATTTACTGGAAGTAACAGTTAGTAAGGAATCCGCCGATTCCAGCGTGAACCGCGCTGAACGACGAGGTGATTATTGGGATTTTGGCGGTATTTTCCGGCCGGTTTATCTGGAAGCCCTACCAGTGGTGAATATCAGCCGGGTGGCCATCGATGCAAAGGCAAACGGATTGTTTAACATGGATGTTTTTCTGGAAGGAATTACTAAAAAAGCTGTCTTGAAAGCTCAGATACAAACTCTGGATGGAAAGAAATTTGGTCCGGCAATGTCTGTACCCGTTGCCGAAAAATCGGCTATGATCACATTGACGGGCACTTTTAAAAATCCGGCATGCTGGCATCCGGAAACCCCTAATTTGTATCAAGTGGTGATCCAGTTAAAAACGACGAAAAAGGCGGTGCATGAGATTTGCCAACGATTTGGTTTTCGTACTGTGGAAATCCGCCCGAACGACGGTATTTATGTAAACAACAGCAAAGTGCAATTCCGCGGTGTTTGCCGGCATACATTCTGGCCTGAATCCGGTCGTTGCAGCAGCAAAGCGCTGAGCATATCGGATGTGGAAACCATCAAGGATATGAACATGAATGCGGTCCGCATGAGCCATTACCCGCCCGATCAGCATTTTCTGGATGTTTGTGATTCACTGGGTTTGTTCGTGCTGGATGAACTCGCCGGTTGGCAAGCCTATTACAGCACCGAAACAGGGAAACGACTGGTCAGACAAATGGTAGAACGCGATGTGAACCATCCCAGCATTGTACTCTGGGACAACGGAAACGAAGGAGGCTTCAACAAAGAATTACGCGGCGAATATGCCAAATACGACCCTCAACAACGCATCGTCATCGAACCATGGTCGAAAATAAACGGCACCGACACCAAGCATTACCCCGGTTATAAGTATGTAGAAAATGCCCTGACCAAGGGCAATCTGATCTATTTCCCAACAGAATTCCTGCATGGTTTGTTCGACGGCGGTCACGGTGCCGGACTGGACGATTACTGGAAATTAATGACCTCCAAACCCCTGTCGGCAGGTGGATTCCTTTGGGTGTATGCCGATGAAGGCGTTGTCCGAAAAGATCGGAACGATTCCATCGACAATCATGGAAACAATGCACCGGATGGCATCCTGGGACCTCATCACGAAAAAGAAGGAAGCTATTATGCCATCAAGGAAATCTGGTCTCCGGTTTATATTGAAAAAACAGACTTGTCTCGTTCGATTCGGGTATCTAACCGATACCTCACCACCAATCTAAATCAATGCACGTTTAAAGGGCAACTAAAGAAGTTCTCAGACGCCTTCCCAAGTCGAAACAACCAATGGAAAACATTTACGATCGCTTCTACAGGAATCAAACCGGGCGAAACCGGGTATCTCTTTCCGGAATGGCCTTCAAACCTGAATTCGTTCGATGTGTTTTATCTGACAGCACTGGATCCGACAGGAAAAATCATCAACACCTGGTCTTGGAACCTGAGTGCACCTCAAAAAATGGCTTCTAAAGTTTCGGCAAAAGAAATCCTTCCGGTCACGGCAAACGAAGATGCCGGTTTCATTCAGCTGAATTCCGGAAAAACGACGGTCACTTTCAGCAAAACAAACGGTCTGCTGACTCAGGTCAACGTGGGCGGAACGCTGTTGCCGTTTGGAAACGGACCCGTATTCTCTGGAGATACGCTAAACTTCAAGAGCATCAAAACATTCACTTCAGGTAAAAACCAAATCGTGGAAGTCAGTTTTGACCAATCTCCGGATTGCTTCGTCAAATGGACACTCAAAGAAGGTGGACTCCTGCAATTGGATTACCAATACCAACCGACTGGAAAACAGAACTTTGCCGGCATTTCGTTTGACTTCCCAGAAAAGTTGGTGACTGGCGCCCGACTAATGGCTAACGGACCGTATCACGTCTGGAAAAACAGGTTGAAAGGGGTGACTTTTGGCATTTTCGATAAGAAATACAACAATACCATCACCGGCCAAACCTGGGATTATCCTGAATTCAAGGGTTATTACTCCAACTTTTATGCGGTTGAGATTCAAAACACCATATTACCTTTCAGCATCCTTTCAGCCACTCCCGATCTGTATTTGCACCTATTTACACCAGATCCGCCCAAGTTTATAAAAGGCAGTGTTTATCCACCATTTCCCAAAGGCAACCTTTCCATTTTGAACGGAATCAGCGCTATTGGCACCAAATTTTCCAAACCGGAGGATGAGGGGCCGCAGAGCCAGAAAAACGACTATGGCGCTAACGGCAAGACCATGTTTGGAAGGCTTTTATTTAATTTTGATATTCATTGATTATGCAAACGATCCTTCATTTTCTCCGTCAGGTCAACGAAAACAACAACCGGGAGTGGTTTGAGGTTCATAAAGCCGAGTACCTGGAAGCCAACGGTATTTTCACGGATTTTGTGGAAAAGCTGATTCAGGGCCTCAGCAGTTTTGATCCGACCATCAGTGGTCTGAAACCAAAGGATTGCATGTTTCGTTTCTACCGTGACATTCGCTTTTCGCCCAATAAGATGCCCTTCAAAAATCATTTCGGTGCCTATATCTGTCAACAAGGCAGGAAGTCACCGTATGCTGGGTATTATTTTCACATTGAACCCAAAGGCAACGGTTATCTGGGAGGGCATCAACTGGATGCCGGTTTGTATGGGCCCCAACCGAATATTCTTAAAAGCGTCCGCGAAGATATTTCCATGAATGGAGATACGTTTGAAGCGGCCATCCGGGAAGCAAAATCGTTTGTTCTGGAAGATAGTCAGGCACTTAAGAAGGTACCCAGAGGATATCCAGCGGACTCTCCCTGGGCTGAATACCTGAAACTAAAAAACCCCTGTCTGTGCAAACATATAGACGATGACTTCCTTTTGAACGATCACCTCTTGGAGCATACGCTGGAAGCATTCAGTCAGACAGTGACTTTTAACAACTGGCTCAATAGAGCCGTAGAATACGCATTGGACTAATGAAAGTAGTGATTATCGGTGCTGGTGCAGGTGGCATCGCCACAGCCATCAAACTGGCTCAGAACGGGCATCAAGTAACAGTTTACGAAAAAAATGCATCACCAGGCGGTCGTTGCGGACAACTGATCCGGGAGGGTCACCGTTTTGACCTGGGTGCAACCATTTTTTTAATGCCTTCCATCTACCGGGAGGTCTTTGAGTCGTTGGGTCTGAAATTGGACGAATGTATCGCATCCAAACCTTTGCCTGTGATTTACAAACTATATTACGGTAACGGCCAAACGTTCGATTTCACAACCAATGCTGTCCGTATGCAGGCGCAGATGGAGAAAATTGAACCCGGCAGTTTTCAATACATGCAACGGTACGTCAAAACCGGCTACAACCTGTTCAAAATATCCATGGAGAAACTGCTGGGTCGGAATTTCAACCATATTTTCGAATTCATCAACTTGGGAAATATCAAGCTCTTGTTCCAGATCAAGACGCATATTCGGCACATGACCTACATCAAAAGGTTTTTCAACAATCCACTTCTGCAAGTGGCTTTTACCTTTCAGAACATTTATGTGGGACAAAATCCTTTCACTGCCCCTGCCCTATTTTCCATGCTGCCGGCTGCAGAATTGAGCGAAGGATCTCTATACCCGATTGGAGGAATGTACCGTATCATTGAGAAATTAGTTTCTGTAGCAACGGAATTGGGTGTGGATTTTCAGTACAATAAGCCGGTGATGCGAATCAACGTGGATGCAGACAAGGCGGAAGGTCTGCTTTTTGAAGATGGTAGTGAAATTAAGGCAGATCTGATCGTGGCCAACGCCGACTTGCCTTATGTATACAAGGAATTGCTGCCAGACAGGTTGCGTTCGTTCAAATTGCAATGCATGAAATATTCCTGTTCAGGCATGGTTTTCCATTGGGGTTTAGATAAAGCGTATCCGCAATTGGCGCATCACAGCGTCTTTTTATCGGGTGATTACAAGGAAAGTCTGGATAAGATTTTCAAGGACAAAACGATGGCCGATTCACCCAGTTTCTACATCCATGCACCGGTCAAAAACGATCCGTCAGCAGCACCGGAGGGTCAGGATACGATTTCAGTCATTGTGCCAGTCGGTCATCTCGATCCACGAAAAGGACAGGACTGGGTTGCACTGAAACAACTAGCCAGAGAGGGTATTCTCAAGCGTTTGAAAGCCGAAGGCCTCAAAGATTTGGAAGAACACATTAAATTTGAGATCTGTTATTTGCCGAAAACTTGGGAAAGCGTTTTGAACATCACCAAAGGCTCCGTTTTCGGAAGTATTAGCCACAGCATCCTTCAAATGGGCTATTTTCGTCCACATAACAAACATCCCCGATATAAAAACCTCTATTTCGTTGGTGGAAGCACCCATCCGGGCAATGGAGTGCCGCTGGTTTTACTTTCATCCAAACTGACCTCGGAACGTATTCTGAACGACGCCAAAATGAACTGATCCATGAATGAGTCTGCTACCTATCTGAAAATTTTCGACTCCATCGATTTTGAGAAGATCATCGATCATCCAAACATCCTGATTGCTGCCAATTTCTGGGAAGAAGACCGTTACCAGGCAGCCATAACCTGCTACAAGGTAATGCGGTACATCGATGATCTGATTGATAATTACAAAACGGATCATCCGGCCATTTCTGAAATGGAACAAAAACAGCTGACCCAAGATGTTTCAATTTGGTTGGCACGTTTGAAGGATGGAACGAAGGATCTCGGTTTAAACAAGGAATTGCTGGATGTTTTCGAAAAATTCAAGATTCCGATTTGGCCCATGGAAGCTTTTGCAAAATCGATGATTTACGATATCAGTCACGACGGTTTTGCAAGTTTGCAAACCTTTCTGGATTATGCTGAAGGTGCTTCAGTAGCCCCGGCCGCGATTTTTGTCCATTTATGCGGGCTAACCAAGGAAAACGAGATCTATACGGCACCGGTCTTTGATGTGCAGAAAGCAGCCAGAGCCTGCGCCGTGTTCAGTTATTTGGTTCATATCATCCGTGATTTCCAAAAAGATCAGTTCAACCACCTGAATTATTTTGGCGATGACCTGATCGCTAAAAACGGTCTGGACCGCAGGAAACTGGATGCTATGGCGCACGGTGCGCCCATTGAGCCTGGATTCCGCAACATGATCCGCGAATACCTGACCGTGGCCGACAAGTACCGACGCAAAACGTACGATATCATACAGGAGATCAAACCATTTCTTGAAGTGCGAAGTCAATTGAGCTTAGACATTATTTTCAACCTATACCTCATGGTGTATGAACGAATCGATGTGGAGCATTCCAATTTCACTGCTCTTGAGCTGAATCCAACTGCGGAAGAAGTAAAAAAGCGGGTTCATGAAACAATTTTGGCCTTTCATCCGTCTTCTCTCTAAAAATACAAACCGCCTTGAGAAAAATCGTTTTGCTTTCTGTCTTTGTTTTTCTATTTCAGTTGTTTGTCCTTGCCCAAGGTTCCGGGAAAAATAGTCCGATCATCTACACATTTGGCTATAACGATATTCCCGACGGATGCAATCTGCCACTGATCGGTTTTGTCAATACGGCACATGGTGATCAGAAAAGCGTTCATATCGGGTTCATCAATACCAATACCGGGAGTTTGACCGGAGCCCAGATCGGTTTCGTCAATACCGTTAATGATGCGATGAACGGCATACAGGTGGCATTCATCAATTCCATCGGGGATAATGCCCAAGGGTTTCAGGTCGGCTTTGTCAATGCCATTGGAAACAGGATGCAGGGCGGTCAAATCGGATTCATCAATGCGGTCAGAAAGATGGAAGGTTTTCAGGTGGGGTTCTTTAATGCGACGGAAAACTTGAAGGGATTTCAAGTGGGCTTCATCAACGGAACGATGCGAACCATGTGTGCACAAATAGGTTTCACCAATTCCACCAAAATCTTGTCAGGCATACAAATTGGCTTTATAAATACGGTGGAAACAGTGGCTCATGGAGTTCCAGTCGGTTTTCTATCCTTTGTTCACCACGGTGGCTTTCAGGCCTTTGAATTGAGTTTCAATGAAATGTATCCGTACAATGCCTCCTGCAAAATCGGTATGGATCGATTCTACACATTCCCCATGGTTTCGTACAACCCAAAGTTGGTTGATCCGTTCGCCATCGGTTTCGGTGCAGGATCCAACCTCCCTATGAATGAAGAAGTGTATTTCAATCCGGAACTGTCTTCTCAAACCATCCTTTCCAGCGATTTCCAACAGATTTCGAGTATAACCCTCAACTTCGGTCATGCCTTTACGGAGAATCTGGATTTTCTGGCAGGTCCATCGGTGGTTTGGAACAGGACAACGACAAACGAACCCTTGTTTTCGATCCATGATTGGAATATTGACAGTAATAATCGAATTCACGCAGGTTTCCGTCTGGCGTTGCGATACAGGCTTTGATTCTATAGATTATTGATTTTCGACCGTTATTTTGGGAAAAATGACGGTTTTTTCAAATAAAGTCTTACTTTTGCAGCTGAAATACAATTCGAGATGATATCAGAGATTATTAAACATGGTTTTGCATACTTTTATTTTTACTTTTACTTTAGCAACAGTAAGAGCGGGATTTTGTATGCATAATCAAACAGATAAAGAAAAAACAAAAGGGTCCCGCTAAGCAATTGGCGGGCTTTTTTTTTATAAACAACGGCTTTTTAAAAACCAAAACGATATGAAACGAGTAGCTATTCAAGGTGTTTCCGGTGCATTTCACGACATTGCCGCCAGAAAATTCTTCGAAGGGGAAGAAATTGAAACCATTGACTGCCTGACATTCAAGGACGTTTTCAGCAGCATGAGGAAAGGGACTGCCTCTTTTGGGATTATCGCCATCGAAAACACCATTGCAGGAAGCTTGCTCCAGAACCATAATTTGCTCCGCGAAAGCGAAACCAACATCATCGGCGAGTTCAAACTGCGCATCAGCCATTGTCTGGCCGTTCTGCCCGGACAGAAAATGGAAGACATTCAGGAAGTTCACTCCCACCCAATAGCGTTGATGCAATGTACCGACTTTTTGGAAGAACACCCCGATTGGAAAGCGGTTGAAAAGGACGATACGGCTTTGAGCGCCAAGGAGATCCAAGCCAAGCAGATTGCCGGACGCGCTGCCATTTGCAGTGAATATGCCGCTCAGATTTACGGTCTCGACATTTTGCAAAAGGGCATTGAAACCAACAAACGCAATTTCACGCGTTTTCTGATTATTGCCGATCGTTGGGCTGCTGAACAATACACACAACAAGCCAATATCAACAAGGCGTCCATGGTCTTCACTACCCACCACGAGGAAGGTGCTCTTTCACAAGTGCTTTCGGTACTTTCTTTTTACAAGAACAACTTGACCAAGATTCAGTCGCTGCCCATCATGGGACACGAATGGGAATACCTGTTCTTCATCGACCTGACTTTTTTGGATTACCTCAAATTCAAACAAAGCTTGGACGCCATTCGTCCGTTGACCCGCAACCTCCGTATTTTAGGTGAATACCCCACCAGCAAACAACAAGTGTAACTTTATGAAAGAGATTAAACCCGCCAAACGGCTCGACAACGTCTCCGAATACTATTTTTCGAAGAAACTCAAGGAAGTGGCCGATCTGAATGCTGCTGGCAAGAACATCATAAGCTTGGGCATTGGAAGTCCAGATCTACCGCCTTCTTTAGAAACCATTGAAGCGTTGGCTACGGATGCCGCCCGTCCCGACGCACACGGTTACTGCACCAACGGCATTCCAGATTTGTACAACGGTTTAGCCAACTGGTACAAACGTTGGTTCGATGTGGAGTTGGACCCCAAGACGGAGATTCTGCCGCTCATCGGTTCCAAAGAAGGCATCATGCACATTTCCATGGCCTTCCTGAATCCGGGCGACGGGGTACTGGTCCCAAACCCGGGTTACCCAACCTACACTTCCGTCAGCAATTTGGTACAGGCTGAAATAGTGACCTACGATTTGGACGAGAACAACAGCTGGCATCCTGATTTTGAAGCACTTGAAAAAATGGATTTGTCTAATGTAAAACTGATGTGGGTGAACTATCCAAATATGCCAACCGGCGGCCGTGCTTCGAAGGAACTTTTTGAAAAGCTGGTGGCTTTCGGCAAGAAACACAACATCGTGATCTGCAACGACAACCCCTACAGTTTCATCCTGAGCACCGAGTACCTGAGTATTTTGTCGGTGCCCGGTGCCAAAGACATCTGCATTGAGCTGAACTCGATGAGCAAATCGCACAACATGCCGGGTTGGCGCATCGGCATGCTGGCCACCAACAAGACTTTCAAGGAATGGATCAGCAAGGTTAAGACCAATGTGGATTCCGGCCAGTTCCGTCCCATGCTTAAAGCTGCTGCCCTAGCATTGAAGGCCGGCCCAGAATGGTATGCCGGCATGAACGAAGTATATGCCCGTCGCCGGGTCATCGCCGAAGAGATTTTAAAAACCCTGGGTTGCACCTGGGATCCCAAACAATCGGGCATGTTCCTTTGGGGACGAATACCCGATTCTGCAACCGATGCCGGTGAAATCGCCGACAAAGCTTTGTACGAAGCCAACGTCTTCATCACGCCCGGATTCATTTTTGGCAGCAACGGAAACCGTTACATCAGATTATCCCTCTGTTGCACGGAAAAGAACCTGAGCGAGGCGTTAATCAGAATTAAAAACATACTATAACTCTTATTACAATGGAAAAAATGGAATTCGAATCCATTCTGCTTCCTGGCGTCGATGCCAAACGCCCCTGGGTCATTGCTGGCCCCTGCAGTGCGGAAACAGAAGAACAAGTCATGGCAACCGCCAAACAATTGCACGACCGTGGCATCAAGATGTTCCGCGCTGGCATCTGGAAACCCCGTACGCGTCCGGGTGCCTTCGAGGGCATCGGTTCGGAAGGCTTGAAATGGCTGCAACGGGTTCAGAAAGAATATGGCATGTACACGGCTACTGAAGTAGCCACGGCCAAACACGTTTCGGAAGCCATTAAATATGGTGTCGACATCCTCTGGATAGGTGCCCGCACTACGACCAACCCCTTTGCCATGCAAGAAATTGCGGACGCGCTGGAAGGTTGCGACAAACCCATCCTGATCAAAAATCCGGTCAACCCCGATCTGGAACTCTGGATCGGTGCTCTGGAACGCTTGTACAATGCAGGCATCCGCAGGCTCGGCGTGATTCACCGCGGGTTCAGTTCAGCCGATAAAAAAATTTACAGGAACTTGCCGCAGTGGCACATACCCATCGAAATGCGCCGTCGTTTCCCCAACTTGCCGATCATTTGCGATCCCAGCCATATCGGTGGAAAACGTGAGCTGATTGCACCACTGGCTCAACAGGCCATGGACCTGAATTACGACGGTCTCATCATCGAATCGCACTGCGACCCCGACAGTGCCTGGAGCGACAAGGAACAGCAAGTGACGCCGGATATTTTGGATTACATCCTGAACATGCTGGTAATTCGTGAAGGTGAAACCCAAACTACGGAAAGCCTGAGCGAACTTCGCAAGCAAATTGACGAACTGGACGACAACCTGGTGGAACTACTGGCCAAACGTATGCGCGTTTCCAGAGAAATCGGTACGTTTAAGAAAGAGCACAACATGCAGGTGCTGCAGGCATCGCGTTACAGCGAAATTTTGGAAGGCCGCATCAAACAGGCAGAAAAATTCGGCATTGACGGGGATTGCATGCAGAAAATATTAGAAGCCATTCATGAAGAATCGGTAAGACAACAAATGGTTATAATTAATCAGGCATGAAAATTTTAATTATCGGAGCCGGGAAAATGGGCCGGTTCTTTGCGGATACGTTGAGTTTCAACCACGAGGTCTGTTTGTTCGACACGAATCCCAAGCAATTGCGGTTTGTCTATAATGCCATTCGTACAACAGATCTGGAAGAAGTTCGGGCTTTTGAACCGGAACTGCTCATAAACGCCGTGACCATCAAGTACACGATCGAGGCGTTCCAATTGGTGATGCCCTATTTACCTGCTTCTTGCATCCTTTCCGATATTGCCTCTGTGAAGTCGGGGCTGAAGGAATTCTATGCGGGTTGCGGTTTCCGCTTTGTATCTACTCATCCAATGTTCGGCCCGACCTTTGCAAGCCTCAGCGACCTTAGTACACAAAGTGCCATCATCATTAAGGAATCGGATTTTTTGGGGAAAGCGTTCTTCAAAGACATATACAGTTCGCTGCATCTGAAGATTTTCGAATACACCTTCGAAAAGCACGACCAGACTACGGCTTACTCGCTGTCCATTCCATTTGCCTCTACGCTGGTGTTCGGCTCGGTCATGCGTCATCAGGAAGCGCCCGGAACTACATTCAAGCGACACATGGCTATCGCACAAGGGCTTATGTCCGAAGATGATTATTTATTACAGGAAATACTGTTCAACCCGTTTGCACCGGAACAAATCGAGAAGATTATGGGCAAACTGAGTCAGCTGCACGACATTGTCAAGGACAAAGATGCCGTGAAAATGCAGGCTTTCCTCAAATCTGTCCGTAAAAATTTAGAATAATATGAGTTTATTAGATCATTTGCAGTGGCGTTATGCCACCAAACAATACGATCCGACCAAGAAAGTTTCACAAGCGGATGTCGACAAAATTGTTGAAGCGATTCGCTTGACGCCCACTTCTTCCGGTTTGCAACAGTTTCGCCTGCTGGTCATCACCAATCAGGAGTTGAAAGAAAAGATCGTGCCCATTGCCTTCGGACAACAGATTGTTGCCGACTGTTCCCACCTGCTGGTCTTTGCTGCCTGGGACCGGTATACTAAAGATCGGATCGTTTCGATGTACGATTACATTACGTCAGAACGCGAACAACCTGCTGATCGGTTCATTGCGTACACCGAGCGTCTTAAATCCAAATATTTGCCCCAAACAGCCGAAGAAAACTTTGATCATACGGCCCGTCAGGCTTATATCGGATTGGGCTTGGCTTTGGCTCAGGCTGCCGAACTCAAAGTCGACAGCACTCCAATGGAAGGTTTTGACAATGCGAAATTGGACGAACTGCTCAACCTTGGTTTTGCAGGGCTGAAAAGTGTGCTCCTGTTGCCTTTGGGCTACCGTGATGCCAAAGGCGACTGGTTGGTCAGCATGAAGAAAGTCAGAAAACCCAAGGAAGAGTTTGTGACGGAAATAAAATGACGCTGCAGAATCAATAATAAGTGAAACAGCGCGTTTCCGTTGGATTGTCGACCCAAGGAACTAAACTGTTGAAATAACGGCTATTACGAACCGTCCAGTTTCCAGCACTATCGTAATCGTAATCGAACCACTGGGTTATCCCTTCGTTGGAGCGAACTTCGGTTAGGTACTTGTGGTCGTTATACGTATAATTGATAGTTATAGTCGAAACCGAGTTTATCGTCGAAGTATCCGACATATATCTGATGGTCGTGACCTCTTTTTCCAGCAACTGAAACGCATCATCTTGTAGAAAAGTAGACACTCTGCTTTCTTCCATTTGAATGCTTGGATAGTTTTCCGTATAGCTGTTGAACATCCCATTTTCGGCAAAGGACATGCTGATATTACCGTTATACAGGGTGTAACTGGAGGGATAATTACCGGAATAATGGATGATGGTCGTATTGTAGGGTGTACCCAGGTAGGAGTCGACAACGCTAAGTTCATCGGTACCGTTGAAGACATAATCCGTTCTGCTATCGCCTTCAATCACTGCCGATAAGGATGGTACCAGACCCACTTCGCACACATGGTACAATCTAAGCGGTACATACTTTCCAACATTTCCATATTCATACGTGGTAGTGAAAGTACTGCTACTGGAATTACTTAAATAAGCCTCAGTTTTGGACAGCAATTTACCGTTTTCATAAGAATAAGTCATTGTTGTGGTGGAAGATGTGTCGGTATGTACTGTAGAAGTCAGGTTTCCATCGGTATTAAAAGTTGAAACGGTTTGTGATGTACTGTTGTGTTCGGTCATTGTATGGACAGAGCCATGCAATATCATTCGTGTCAGTGCATTTGACTGCCAGTAATTGAAGGAATCACCTGTCAGTTCTTCCGAAGTATTGCAGGAGGATAAGAATAAACCAATGGTCAAAACCAGGACAACGGATACAATCTTACTAGTTTTCATGCAAATTTAATTTAAGGGTGGATTCGTAAAGTTACCTTAAAAGTTTTATTGTGGTAATTTATTGGAAATTATTTGGTGATTTGATCTTGCAGGCTACATTTATTTGAGGGACAACGCTCTAAACATCTCCTTTTCGAGAATATCCCGTGCTTTCTCTGAACTATTTGATGTTGATTTCATTTGTAACTCTACGCTAAACAACAAGCTATCTGGATCATGAACTCGTTTTTGATTGTAGGATATGGTTTTCAAAATGTAATCAGCAGTTGCAATATCAAAAAAGATTCGGGACGTTGTTACGCCAAATCCAGAGCAAACGCCATGATACTCCTTCACTTTAGAGATTTTTAGCGAATAATCAGAATTATTTACCCGATAGGTCTTGAAATCTGGGTTCCCGATTTTAACTTCAATGACTTTGTCTATCTTATTAATGAATAGGTAGTGGGGTCTAAAATTAGTCTCTCGTTGCGACCATGGATTTACTCCAGAGTAAATTAAGAGCAGGTTGATCATAAGAAGATTGTAGATACCGTGATAAAACCAGCCCCATAGAAAGCCGAAACGGATGCGTAAATACCCGATAATCAAACCCAATAAAAGCTGAACCAAAGTGAGTAGAGGTGACCATAGCAACAGATGTTTGTAATCTGTATAATTAAAAATATGCACAAAGGCAAAGGTCGAACTCATCACATAAAAGAAAACCCAGAAATACTTTCTCCAGCCATTTTTGACACGGCTATCCAAGCTTTCTTTAGCTTCTTCAGAACAAAAAAGACCTACCAGATAAACAAAAAAACGGAGGAGGTAATTCCGGCTGTATTTCATGGGCAAACGAAAAATGACTTCCTCCAACAAAGGTCCCAACAATATGATTAAAAGCATAAATACCCAAAAGTCAATCAGGTTTGGTATCAATTGGACGCTGTCCAGAGTCTCTTTTGAAATAAGATGATATATTGATAACCAGATAATCGCGAATACTACGTTCAGCAATAGTAGGCTGAAAAAAGTACTTGTCTTGAAGATTGCGCCCATCCTTCGGTAAGAACCTTGATCGGGTTTTCTCAGAAACAAAAGGAAGCGATGGTAGGTGTTTAATAGAAACATGGGTTTATTATATTTTTTGTTCAACAGTTATAACAATTTTCCCTCGAGCGTGTTCTTTTTCATAATATCGGAACGCTTCGGGGACCTCACTTAACTTGAAAAGCCTATCTATAATGGGTTTAACTTTGCCAGCCTCAATGAGTTCTTTCAAAAAAACAAGATCGTTGGGATTTGGTTTCGTAGTTAAGGAGACCATTTTCTTTTTCCCTGTCATGGAAATCAAGGACCCTAATAATAGGGCTTGAAACATTTGAGCCATGGAGCCTCCGGTCATTATATAAATGCCATTTGGCTTTAAGGCATGTTTGTATTTAAAAATGGAACGAAATCCGTTAGCACCAAGAATAAGGTCGTAAAGCTGCCCATTTTTGGTAAAATCTTCCTGTGTATAATCAATGACAAAGTCTGCGCCAAGAGTGCAAATCCTATCCATATTTCTGGTACTACAAACTGCAGTAACCTCCGCTCCGAATGATTTGGCGATTTGAACTGCAAACGAACCAACACCGCCCGATGCCCCATGAATCAATACCTTCTGTCCTTTTTGAATATTTCCCATATTACGAAGCCCCTGTAGCGCAGTGATTGCCGCCATAGGTATGGAGGCGGCTTCCTCGAATGTTGCGTTGGCTGGTTTCAATGCCAAAACATTTTCAGAAGCACAGACAAATTCTGCATAACCACCGCCACCACTCACGGCCAAATCCCCAAAGACTTCATCACCGGGTTTAAACTTCGTTACATTTTTGCCTACGGCTTCTACCCGCCCCGCTACGTCTGCTCCGAGAATAGTGTTTTTTGGTTTAAGAAACCCTCCACCCATAAGGCGAACCAGGAATGGACTGGCTGTCAGTAGACGCCAGTCGTACGAATTTATCGATGCTGCATACACTTTTATTAAAACCTCGTTTTCCTTAGGAGCGGGTTTTTCAATCTCTTTGAGCTGAAAAACTTCTGGTTGTCCGTATTCGGTGTAGATTATTGCTTTCATTTCATCGAAAAAGCTTTGGTTATTTCACAGAGTAAGATTTCTTTGGCTTTATTGACATTATTTGTCGGTTCTTTCATAATTAATTCCACATCGTAGGTTTTTTTCTCCTCATCCACAATTATCATACCCTTCGGAGACAAAATGGACATCATGAATTGAAGGGTACATTGTTCAAAATAAATACGGGTTGGTGTAACACCATAATATCCAGCAAAACTACTTTTCTTATCATTTGATCTAGCTATTCTAAAAAGAAACTCCGGATTATCCACCCGACAGGAATCGAAATTCAATCCGCCAGTTATTGTATCTGTATGGATGCAATCCTCTCCATGGAAAGGACTTGGTTTTTGACCCATTGGTTGTTCACCGGATGTAAACGCCAAGGAAAAAAACAATAGATTATAGAAGGCGTGGTAATACCAACCCCATAAGAATCCGAACCGCACCCGAATATAACCAATAATCAATCCGGTGATGAACTGAACCATGGTTAACACGGGGGACCATAGCAATAAATGCTTGAAATCAACATAGTTAAATATGTGCATGAAAGCAAAAACGGAGGAAAGGATATAAAAAAATATCCAAAAATGGCGTTTCCAAAACGAACGAACATTACTATAAATCGTCGTTTTGGATTCGGCAGGAGCAAATAAGGCGACCAAGGAAATGAGAAACTGAAGCAGGTAATTTCGGCTGTACTTCATTGGGAGCCTGAAGATGAGTTCTTCAACAAAGGGTATTATGACGACTCCCACCAGAATCAATGTACCATACGGTAATTTCATCATTTCGGAATTGACATTTTCCAAGCCTTCTTCTCCAAACAATGGAAGAAGCAACATCCAGACAAACACCAGTATCACATTCAATAAGAGCAAGCTCAACAAGGTTCTGATTTTGAAGGACAGGTTCACCCTTGAGAAAGAGCGATCATCGGGCCTCTTCAAAAAATTCAGAAATCGCTGGTATGTTCTTAGGATGAATTGGTACATGATAGCAGGTTTAAATTTCACGTAAAATTAATAAAAGAATTGTATTAAAAAAATCCCCGAAAATGTTATTCAGACATTTCCGAGGATTGAATTTCGAATGCGTTATCCTCGTTGCATGTGACGAGGTGATTCCATGCTCTATTTTGCTTTCAATTTCTCAAAATACATCGCGAAGGAACGATACAGGAAGTGAGTCCATTTGCCGAATGGAACGATCAAAATGGCCCATTGTGCCAGCACGGTAAGGTGCACCAAAAATATCCATTTGTTGGTTTCAAGGAGGTCTATATCGATGAAAAGGCGAACCATAAAGGCTGAAATACCCATCAAGAACAGCCAGACCACGAAGAACAAGTCCGAAGGCTGGGACTTTTTGGCTACTGCCTTGTCCTTCTTGATGCGGTGACGCACGAAGTCGAAGGTGACAACGAAAATGATGCCACTCAGTACATAACCAAGGGTGTGCACGAAAATATATACGGAATTGAACCAATCCAGAAACACCGTGGTGAACAGCAACGACAAGTAAGCCAGCACCAACACGAAGTGTTCGAACCAACGGAATTGGTTGTTGTCGCAGCCCAAGGCACGTTTTTGTGTGAACATGTGGATGAACAGTTCGCCCAAGGAGGTCACGTACTTTTTGAACGGCACCTTGACCTTGGGTTTCACAATGGTGAAATACCACATCCGGATGATGTTTGGTAACAGGATGGTCACTCCTACCGTAGCGATGGCAATGAATTCAAACTTATGGCCGAATTCCAGCATTATGTCTTTATCGAAACCGACGGAGAAAGCAAAACCGATCACACCGGCAAGGACTGCGATCATGGCCACCCAAGTCAAAGTCAGCGATTTGTAGAGCAAACCGGAAAGGCCTGTCCAGTCGTACTTGGCAGTGAGCCAACGGCGAAGGGACATCATCAGTTCACCAGGATCGGCTTGGCGGGGGCAATTGGCGGTACATTCGCCGCAATAATAACATTGCCAGGGTTTCAGCGAAACTTTAAGTTCGTCTTCCAGACCCAGGGTCGAATAACGGACCATTTCACGTGGAAAGGAACTGTCGGCGGTTGACAGGGAACAAATGGCAGTGCAATTGCCGCAGTTGAAGCAGGCATTGAAGTCCTTATCCCCGTATTTGGCGAGCTCGGTGGCAAATTTTGGATTTATTCTGGCCATGGGTTAGTGTTTTTTCTTGTAATAATAATAGGTCTGATCCTCGTCGGTTCCGTCGGCCACTACGATGGCATAACGGTTCATCGTCATCAGGTGCCAGGTTACCAGGTCCGCACTCAGGCCTGCGTTTTCTGCGATTTGAGGGATGGTGTTCTTCTCATCCTTGATGCCTGCCAGGATTTCCTTCCAGACTTGCGGGTATTCCTTCATGTGGGTGGCGCCTTCATCGGCAGTATCGTCAGTTTCTTTCACCCGGTCCTTGATTTCAAAGTCGGTCATGAATCCATCGATCATGGCTTCGATTTCGTGGTCGGTATATTGGGCAACTTCGATGGCATTTTCGGGACAAATCGGTGCGCAGATGCCGCAACCGGTACAAACCCCCTTGTTCACCACAGCGATATGCTTGCCGGTGGCATCTTCCACTTCCTTCAAAGCTCCATAGTCACAAACATCGGCGCATTTGCCACACCAAGTACAAGCTTCAGCATTAACACTCGCCACAATGGGATCGACTGAAACCGAATCGCTCTGCAGCAAGGCGTTCATCTTA
>Ga0209430_1000825_pt1 | contig 26779 bp, 25 predicted proteins | sample BarGraIncub1133A_FD_184504 | JGI IMG/M metagenome (GOLD analysis project Ga0209430, IMG submission 184504) | Arctic peat soil microbial communities from Barrow, Alaska - Barrow Graham LP Incubations 11-33A (SPAdes) (version 2) | ecosystem: Environmental > Terrestrial > Soil > Wetlands > Peat... | reverse complement strand
AAAGACTATCTTGCGGCATCAAGACCGACCGCTGTCAACCTGTTCTGGGCGTTGGACCGGATGGAACAGGTTGTGCTGCAGCATTCCGATAGTCCGGTGGAGGCGATTTGTGATCTGCTGCAGGCAGAGGCGATTGCCATACGGGAAGAGGATATTGCAGTATGCCGCCAAATCGGTGAATACGGGTTGTCTCTGGTCAAGCCTGGTGACGGACTCTTAACGCACTGTAATGCAGGGCGCCTGGCGACGGTTAAATACGGCACAGCGACGGCGCCGATATATCTGGGACAGGAACGGGATTATGCTTTCCGCGTGTTTGTTGACGAGACGCGTCCTCTGCTGCAGGGGGCTCGCCTGACGGCCTTTGAGCTCTGTGATGCCGGCATCGATGTAACTCTCATCTGTGACAACATGTCCGGATCGGTCATGCAGCAGGGCTGGGTAAACGCTGTATTTGTGGGATGTGACCGGGTTGCCGCAAACGGGGATACAGCGAATAAGATCGGGACCTCCGTGCTGGCGGCAATAGCCGCGAGGTATCACGTGCCGTTCTATGTATGTGCACCGACCTCAACAATCGACCTTGCCACTCCTACCGGACAAAGTATCAGCATCGAAGAACGTCCGGCCCATGAAGTAACAGATATGTGGTACAGGGAATCTATGACGACCCCGGGGGTGAAGGTCTACAATCCGGCGTTTGATGTGACGGATAATGACCTGATTACAGCTATTGTGACGGAGTTCGGTATTGTGAAACCGCCTTACACGGAATCACTCAGGCGAATTATGGGAAAAGGTCAGTAATACATATTGTATTTTAGCGTATACCAATTCAAGCCATACCAGACAGCCAAAAAGGGGAGTATAGTGCCGCGTGTCTTTGAACTGTTCAAGCTGCTTCGAAATTTGCAGCGTGCTACCAGACAAGTGCTATACTGAATTTAGCTTCTCCTCTAAACATTCTATAATGATCAAGGTAAGTTCAGACACACATAGGTGATGAAAATGCAGACAAGCAGAAGATTAACGGATGCATATAAAAACGCCAGAGTTGAGTATTTTGATGATGATTCCAATTATATATTCTTCAGCGACTGTCATAGGGGTGATGGGAGCCTTTCGGATGAATTTTCCAGGAACAAGAATATATATCTTTACGCCCTTGAATATTATTACAGCAGAGGTTTTGTTTATGTGGAGGCAGGCGACGGGGACGAGCTATGGGAACACCGTAAATTTAAGGACATAGTTAATGCGAACACGACTGTGTTTGAAGCGATCAAGAGTTTCTATTACAAGGACCGGTTTATCATGCTTTATGGAAACCACAATACTTACTTGAAAAATCCTGAATATGTTAAGAATAATTACTACACATATTATGACGAATATAACGAAGCCCTTATTGATTTTCTCAAAGGGATCAAGCCATGTGAGGCACTGGTTCTCAAACACAAAAGAACAGGTATGGAAATTCTTACGGTTCATGGTCACCAGGGGGATTTGGCCAACGACCAGCTATGGTGGCTATCTATGTTTTCGTTAAAATATTTCTGGCGGTTCCTGCATGCGTTCGGTTTTCAAAACCCCTCGAGCCCTGTGAAAAACGCCCCCAAACAGCACAAAATCGAAAAGAATTTTAACAAATGGATTAGTACCCACAGGATTATGCTCATCTGCGGACATACTCACAGGCCTAAGTACCCAAAGACCAGGGATCTTCCCTATTTCAACACAGGGTGCTGCATCTTCCCAACAAGTATAACCGGTATCGAGATTACCGGAGGTGTCATCCAGCTTGTTCAATGGCGGACAATGGTATACCAGGACGGGATTCTTCATATTGAAAGGACGGTTATGAGAGGCCCCGATCCGCTTGCAATGTTTGATATCAGATAAAGATCCTTACATGCAATAGATCCCGCATTTTTGTGGTTGGAGAAATAGCTTGTCAAAGGAGATTATATGAGAATTGGATGCGTCAAAGAGATCAAAAAATTGGAATATCGCGTGGGAGTTACACCGGATCATGCCAAAGCATATATAAAGCAGGGACATACTGTATATATTGAGAAAAATGCAGGGATTGGTTCAGGGTTTTCAGATCATGAATATGTGCAGGCCGGAGCCCTGATCATAAGTGATGCAAAAACGGTCTGGGATAACAGCGAAATGATTATCAAGGTTAAAGAGCCGCTGCCGGAAGAATATCCGCTTTTCCGGAGGGATCTGATCCTGTTTACCTATCTTCATCTGGCAGCAAATAAGGCGCTCCTCAACGCCATGCTTGCGTCCGGAATAAAGGGTGTTGCCTACGAGACACTGACGGAAAAGGACGGAAGCCTTCCCCTGCTGAAGCCTATGAGCGAAATTGCAGGGCGTCTGTCTGTCCAGGAAGGCGCCAAATACCTGGAGAAGACATACGGGGGTTCCGGCGTTCTTCTTTCCGGTGTACCTGGTGTGAGGAAAGGAAAAGTTGTAATTCTTGGTGCAGGGAATGTGGGAATCAATGCCTGTAAAATTGCCGTCGGTATGGGAGCTGATGTAACGATTATGGATGTTAATCTGAACAGCCTGAGCCATCTTGATGATTTGTACGGAGCCAGAATTCAAACAATCGCAAGTACGGATCATGCTATTGAAAAAGAAGTGTCGGACGCTGATTTAGTTATCGGCTGCGTACTGATTCCCGGCAAAATGGCTCCCAAGATATTCAAAAAGGAATATCTAAAGAAAATGAAGCCGGGCAGCGTAATTGTTGATGTGGCCGTTGACCAGGGCGGTTGCTTTGAGACAACAAAGGTGACGTATCATGATGACCCGATTTTTATTGTTGACGGAATTGTCCACTATTGTGTAGGTAATATGCCGGGAGCTGTCCCGAGAACTTCAACAATTGCCCTCAATATCCACACTTTGAAGTATGGCCTGCAGATTGCGCAGTACGGATTGGAAGAAGCCTGCAGGATAAATGAAGTCCTGTATTCTGCGATCAATACATATGATGGTTCATGTACGTGTAAGAACGTAGCGGAAGGTTTTTCGCTGGAATATGTACCTGCTGCCGAGAAATGCAGTGCGGCACATCTGGTTGAAGACCAGTCACAGGGGTAAAGCAGGGCTTTAATCCGTTCTTTTGATCAGTTTTGAAACCGCCGGGAAAGCATCTTGACTTACAAAGCACTTTGCCCTATCGTTGATATATCCGGTGTTCAAAAGGGGGATTTACTATGACTGCCAAAAAACCAGACTACCCTTACTATGAAGTGGAAAAATTCAGCTCCATTAAGGAACTGCTTGATATCGCCGTTAAAGAAGCCGGCGATACAATAGCCTTTAAATACAAGGAAAACGGCGGAATCGTTGAGGTAACCTATTCTGAATTTGTAAGCGAGGTCAATGCGCTTGGTTCTGCATTAACTGAATTTGGTTTCGGCAGCAAGCACATTGCATGCATCGGAATCAACAGCTATAAATGGATTGTCACGTATCTTACCGTTTTGAAAAGTGCAGGTGTTTTTGTCCCCGTTGACAGGGAACTGCCGCCTGCCGATATTTTTCACATATTGAATGAAAGTGAAACCAGTGTAGTTTTTTATACGAAAGCCCATGAGAAGCTGTTCATGGAAAACACTGACAAACTTCCCCGCGTTAAGATGTACATAGGGTTTGACAGGACGGAAGACAGCGATAATTTCATGTCATTTGATAAATTTATCGAGCACGGGGAGACCTGCGACAGTAAAGAATACTTGAGTATGACAAGTGAACCGGATGCACTTAAGCTGCTTGTTTATACTTCCGGCACAACAGGCATTGCAAAAGGCGTCATGCTGTCGGAGCATAACCTCGTGTCAAGCGTCTATTACGGACTGCAGGTATCGACGGTTTTTGACTCCTGCCTGTCTGTTCTTCCATACCACCATACCTATGAGGCAGTCAGCGGCATCCTTGTATCACTTCACCATCACTCGACGATCTGCATCAACGACAGCCTCAAAGAAGTTCTGAAGAATCTTCAGCTTTTCAAGCCGTCATACATATATCTGGTACCTGCTTTTGTAGAGGTATTCTATTCAAGAATCACCAAGACGATTAAGGATTCCGGCAAAGAAAAGGCATTTGGAATACTTATAAAGGTAAGCAACGGTTTGCGGAAAATTGGAATCGACCCAAGAAAAACCTTTTTCAAATCCGTTCATACAGCCTTTGGCGGGCGGCTTCGTAAAATTGTATGCGGCGGCGCGCCGATACGTCCTGAAATTGGAAAGTTCTTTGATGATGTCGGCATCAGCCTGATAAATGGTTATGGAATCACCGAGTGCTCCCCGCTGGTAAGCGCTAACCATGACAAGTACAACGATTATCATACCGTCGGCATAAAGCTCCGCTGCATCGACTGGCGCATTGACAGTCCCAACGAAGAGGGTATAGGAGAGATCTGCATTAAGGGCGATGTTGTCATGCTCGGTTACTATAAACAGCCGGAAAAGACAGCCGAGGTTCTGAAGGACGGATGGTTCTATACCGGGGATTACGGATATATCAACGACAGGGATCAGCTTGTCATTACTGGAAGAAAGAAGAACCTCATCGTCTTAAGTAACGGTAAAAACGTGTATCCGGAAGAGATTGAAGCATACATAATGAATATCGAATATATGGTAGAGGCGGTTGTACGCGGAGTCATCGATGAAAAGGGGCAGGAGAGCGCACTGAGTGCGGAGGTTTTCCTGAGCGAAGAAAAAACGCCTGCCGATGTGCTTAAAGATATCAGAAAAGTGCTGTATGATCTTCCCCCGTACAAGCAGGTTTCGAAGGTCACTGTCAGAACGGAAGAATTTAACAAAACTACCTCCAAAAAAATCAAAAGATAAGGAGAAGCATGCCCAAAAAAGATAACCGGTACCTGTACTTCATATTATTTACCGTTGCAGCTACTTTGCTTACCCTCGCGGGGGATTTGCTGATTGGTTGGGTGGAGCCCGGTTCCCTCGGGAAGTATGGAATGATTCAGGAGGGGTGGCCGCAGGTAGCCATCTGGCGCCCGACGCTGTCACTTATTCTGGCGTCTATAGCCTTTCCGTTCTATCTGCCCGGACTGTATGCTGTTTCAAAAAGGATTGAGGAAACCTCACCCAAAGCGGGAAGGGCTTTTCTATTCACCTCAATTGCATCGAGTACCGGCTGGCTTCTGATTCATGCCGCCTTCTGTATTCCGCAGTTCACTTTCAAATATGTTTATGATGCGGGATATCCCGATCTTGCATTCAAACTGACGGATAAAATGCTTGAAATGGCCGTTCCGTCCATCATCGTTTCTTCCCTGTCGATGATTGCGGCATTCGGGATTCTTTTTGTAGTAATTGTACGCAGAAAAACCATTTACGGCAGGTGGTTCGTGCTTATGAACCCGTTGGTGGTTGCACCTGCAACCATTCTTCTGGCATACATATTTCCGGATTCCGTATTTTTCGCAGGACTGAGTATGTGTAAAATGAATTTGGGTATGTTCCTGTTCTTCCTCGTAGCTGCCGTATATGAATACAAACGTCAGGACAGGGAAATCAGGCGTAAATGATGCTGGCAGCAAACCTTTTCGACGAAGGTTTACAAGCATAATAAGAAATTTTTACAAAATCTATTGACATAAGGTTCACTTTAACCGCTATAGTTAAGGGCAGTAATCGAACAGATAATTTAACGGAGGAATGTCATTATGGAAAATTTTACATTTTATGCCCCGACCTATTTCTGTTTTGGAAAAGACAGCGAAAATAAAATTGGTGAGATGGTGACGCGGTTTGGCGGTACTAAGGTCCTCATCCATTATGGCGGAGGCTCTATTAAGCATAACGGTGTTTTTGACAGTGTGGTCGCATCATTAAAAGAGAGCAGGATCCCGTATCTGGAACTGGGAGGTGTCATGCCGAATCCCAGAAGCGGGATTGTTTATCAGGGGATAGAGCTTTGCCGCAAAGAGGGCATCGACTTTATTCTGGCCGTGGGCGGAGGAAGCACAATTGACTCTGCCAAAGCGATCGCCGCAGGCGTGGTCTATGAAGGTGACTTCTGGGACTATTACGGGACCGGTAAACCGGTCAGTCAGGCACTGCCAATCGGTACGGTACTGACTATTGCAGCTGCGGGCAGTGAGGGTTCCCCCGATTCCGTAATCACACATGAGAATGGAATGCTCAAACGCGCAACATCCGGTGAAGCACTCCGCCCGAAATTCTCCATCTTAAACCCGCAGTCAACATGTACCCTATCAGCCTACCAGACAGCCTGCGGAATTACCGATATTATGGCACATGTCTGTGAGAGGTATTTTACCAACACCAAAAACGTGGAAATTACTGACCGTCTTTGCGAGGCCGTACTGAAGACCATGATTGAGGAATCCCCGAAAGTTATCAAAAACCTGCAGGATTATGACGCGCGAGCCAATATCATGTGGGCGGGAATGGTAGCCCACAATAATATCGTCGGCGTAGGCCGCGAGCAGGATTGGAGCAGCCACGGTATTGAACATGAGCTTTCCGCACTTTATGATGTGACCCATGGTGCAGGACTGGCTGTTGTTATGCCCGCCTGGATGAAATACGTCATGAAGCATGATGTAAACCGATTTGCTCAGTTTGCCGTACGCGTCTGGGACTGCGACATGAATTTTGCAGATCCCGAAATAACCGCACTTGAAGGAATATACCGTTTTCTGGCATTCCTCACATCGATCGGAATGCCTGTAAATTTCAAGGACCTGGGTGCGAAAGAAGAAGATATCCCGGTACTTGTAAAGAATATGGGTGTCATGGATGATGCGAAAATGGGTGGATTTGTGAAGCTTGGACCGAGTGACGTAGAAGCAATTTACCGTCTGGCTTTATAAAGAGGGACGGTTTGATCGGTAGAATTACCAAACTGTATAACTTCATTTTTCACAAACAAAAGGGAACGGCAAAATTTGCCTTTCCCTTTTGTTTTGCGGGTTTATAACGGAAGGTTTTTTTGTCCTTTTATTCTGTAACCCATGAAAAGATATACCGCGTATTTTCAGGCACAGCGATGGCAGGTGCCGGCAGGACTTTGAATCCGCCCGCCAGGTCTTTTTCATTGGCCGCCAGATGGAAATGGCAGGCGGCAATTCCTATGTCTACCAGCTGGACATCAAATCCCAGCTTGTCACTGTAGCCGGGTGCCGTAGTCTTGTAGAAATGATACGACTTTCCGTCCTTAACAATCCGCCATGGCTGTTTATTGGAAGCAGACGGGGCAAGGCGTATCATTTCCAGCGGAAACGCGTAGTCGCCTGCTTCCGTTTGTGATAAGGGGGAGGAGAAATTCATATTGAAAAACAGATCTTCCCATTTTTCTCTTTTATCAGCTTTGACAAACTTGCGTACAAGTGATTCCTTCAGGCTTTTTTTGTCGGCAGGATATCCGATGGGGGAAATGGCGGGAAAAATATCACTATCCTGAACATGCATGGCTTGGGCAAATTCACTGCGTGTAAAAGTACCGCCCAACCAACAGGAGCCCAGCCCAAGGGAAGCGGCATATAATACCAGCTTCTCAAATTCGTAACCCAGTCCTTCAAGCGCAAGATCACCGGGGGACACTGTTGCTCCGAAATAATCTGTAGCGCCTGTTATCATACCGTACGTACCAAGATTTTTGCCATTGACGGCAGTCTTTGATTCCAACATCCGGAAGGTGACGCCGGCAGCAAACGGGTTCGACAAAGTGGTGATGTAGGACTCGAGTTTTGCTCTGGTATCCGAAGAAAGCGGCTGGTTTTTGAAAGTTCGGACACTGTATCGGGTTTTTACTGTTTTTTCTATTGGAAATTCCATTTTCATTATTGATTCCTCTATACTTTCACTTAATTGGTTCGTAGTTTATGTACTGTATTTTAAGCAAATTTACCGGATACCGGGTCACTGCCATTTTTCATAGTGAACTTTTGCCTCACTGTAGCGGTCAACAAACACATTTCGTCCTGACTCCGGGCATCCAATCGCAATCAGGGAAAAAGGCCTGATATGATCGGGCAGCTGGAACAGATTTTTTATATTCTCTGCAGCAGCATCGGACGTTGCAATTCCGATCCAAACCGCGCCGAGCCCCAGGTGAGTTGCTTCCAACAAGATGTTTTCTGCAGACGCGCCCATATCCTGCTGCCAGGCTGATTCAATACGGATGTTTTTACTGTTGGCAAGAAGCACCAGTGTTACGGCAGAACCTGCTGCAGGCTTTGCATAAGGAGTCGTAAGGGACAATCGGTTAAGGGTATCCTTGTTTTGGACAACAATGAATTCCCAGGGCTGTTGGTTGTGTGCTGAGGGTGCCTGCATTCCAGCCCGGAGCATGAGATCGATTTTTTCTTTTTCAACAGGCTGCTGTGAGAATTTGCGGATGCTTCTGCGGGTAAATATTTCTTCCATGTTTATTCCTCCTGTGATACCGGAAAATGCTGCCCGGAGCAGTATTATTCCTGTAATATACTGACTTCCAGCTTCGATATCAGTTTATTGACGGTACTGATAAATTGTTCTGCTTCCCCGGGTGTAAGAATCCCCGAGTAACTGTCATGCAGGCTCCGCCACGCTTTGATTATGACGGGCTGAAGCTGCGTTCCCTTTTCCGTTGTGAAAAGATGTACATTTTTGCCTTCCGTTTTGCGGGTGACAAGTCCTTTGTTTTCAAGCTTCTCTACAAACCGGGTAATTGTCGACGGAGTCATGTGAAGCATTTCACCGATTTTTTTCTGGTGAATACCGCTGTTCTGATTCACAATATGCAGCAGAAAAGCATGACTTGGTGACAGACCCGTTATGCGGAAGGCATCATCGGCGGTTTTACCTATGACTCTTGCCAGCTTTCCGGATGAAAAAAACAAACAGCTGTTGAGTTGATTGCATGTGCTGCTTGTATCGTCCATTATGCTGCCTCCTTTTGTTGTTTGTACATACAAACATATCATGTGTAATCATGACTGTCAATCTTATTGAAATGGAAAATGGTACAATTATAGAAAATAGAAGAATATGAGGCGCTGGATAATGAATATGGAAAATATTATTGACAAGGATTTCAGCGGCTGTGATGTGTGGAAAATGAACAGTGATTTACGTAGATTTGCCGGGAACACATGAATTTGCTAATTCGACAAAGAGGACGCCGCGCATATTTCGTTGTATAATATATTTATATTTTCGAAGAACGCGTTGATGTCATCTCATGCTTGTGGAATCAACCGCATTTTGAAGCAGAATCCAATGTAAAACAATAATAGAAGAAGGTGTGTAACATATGTCATTCAAAAACCCTGATAAACTCAAAAAGAAAAAACCCGTTTATAAAAAACCCACCCCTAAGGCTACGCCCAAGACCTATGATGATGTAAAACCGGGATGGGACAAAAAGCCTAAATAAAGCTTGTTCTGCTATGATGCTTACGTGATGTACTTGCCTGTTATTAACAAGTTGGAAAGGACAGCTGCGTAAAAACAGATACAGATTTTGCTGCTTCAATAATCATAAATGCGTCACTTCTGCTGAGTGTCAGCATCGTCTATAACATGATGTTATATTCGCTCCGGAAGAGGGGCGTACTTTTCAGCATACTATTAGGTCTTGTCGTAGGCCTTCTGGGAATTTTTCTGATGATGAACTCCGTAGTTCCCGTTTCAGGCATAATTTTCGACACCAGATCCATACTTGTCAGTGTCAGCGGCCTTTTTTTCGGATTTATTCCAACGATAATTGCAGTTGTGATTATCAGCATATACAGAATCGTTCTTGGCGGACCGGGACAGATAACCGGCGTCCTGGTAACTGTCCTGACGGCTGGAGTGGGACTGATCTGGCATCAGTTACGATTCCGCAAAATATTGTCACAAAAGAAAAGAGTCAGGCTGGAGTTCTATCTGTTCAGTCTGATCACTCATATAATCATGCTTGCCTGCATGTTTACTCTGCCGCGGGAGCGCATATCCGCAATACTTGGCGCGATAACTCTGCCCGTTCTTATCATTTATCCATTTGCATCGACGATTCTATGCATGGTCATATTTTTTGTATTTAACAATATGCAGAACGAGACGAATCTGGCGGACAGCGAACTTCGGTTTCGGAGGACACTTGAACAGGCCCCAATTGGGATAGCTATTTCAGACAATAAGAAGACCCTATATTACAACGCAATGTATGAGCAGATTATTGGCAGGAAGAAAGAAGAAATCGAGGCTTTGGGGTGGGAGAGCTTCACTCATCCGGATGATCTGCAGGAAGATGTTGAGAATCTGTCGTTATTACGGTCCGGAGCCATCGATGATTATTCTATGGTCAAACGTTTTTATAAGCCGAACGGAGATATCGTATGGGTTAATATGACTGTTACGTCTCTGCGGATTGATAACCAGCAAAAGCGTAACTATTTGTGTACATTTCAGGATATTACCCAAATAAAAAAATCAGAAAACGATCTTAAAGAGAGTGAGGCCAATTACAAGAAGCTCTATCATGAATTCCAGGACAAGCAGATTTTTCTGCAGTCACTTCTGAATGCAATTCCCGACTTAATTTTTTATAAGGATATTGACGGAATATACGGGGGATGCAACAGCGCTTTCGAAAAAATAGCCGGTAAAAAATACAGCGATATTATCGGACAAAGTGATTATGAAATATTCAGGAAAGAAGATGCGGACCGATTCAGGAAAATGGACACGTTAATGCTGGCACAGCAGAAAGAAATGAAGATAGAAGAATTCGCTGCATATCCGGACGGGAGTAAAGTTATTCTGGAAACATTAATAACTCCGTATTATGATTCTGACGGGAATGTATCCGGACTTATCGGCGCCAGCAGGGATATCACGGAGCGTAAAACCAGAGAAGAAAAAATTCAATATTTGAACTATCATGATGTATTAACCGGACTCTATAACCGGACATTTTTTGATTTGGAAACCAAACGCCTTGATGCTACCGACCAGCTTCCGTTATCCGTCATTATTGGGGATATTAATGGCTTGAAGTTTGTTAATGATGCGTTCGGACATGCGGAGGGAGACGCTTTTCTCGTAGAAATGGCCCGGATTCTTGTGTACTGCTGTGGGGAAAAGGCTGTTATTGCGCGGACGGGAGGCGACGAGTTCAGTATCCTTCTTCCACTGACGGACAGCAGTACTTCCCAGTCCATCGTTGATCAGATCAAAAAGGCATGCGGAAATTACGGTGCCCAAACAGATAAAGAAATATATGAAACAAGCATTTCACTTGGACATGCTACAAAAACAAAAGAGGACGAACCGTTTGATGAAGTTCAGAAGATTGCTGAAGAATTCATGTGCCGTCATAAACTTCTGGAGCATAAGAGTTTGCATAGTGCAATTATTTCCTCTATCAAAATGACGATGTTTGAGAAGAGTAATGAGACGGAAGAGCATGCGGAAAGAATGGCGGAATTGTCTAAGAAGTTCGGAAAAGTTTTGGATTTCAGTGAGGACGATCTTGTCTCCCTTGAATTAGTTACCACGCTGCACGATATTGGGAAAATAAGCATTGATCAAAGAATTTTGGATAAACCGGGTAAACTGACCGAAGAGGAATGGGTTGAGATCAGAAAGCATCCTGACGTTGGTTACAGGATCGCGCTTACCGTGCCGGAGCTGAGCCGGATCGCGGAATATATTCTTTGCCATCATGAGAGGTGGGACGGAAACGGATATCCTCAGGGACTGCGCGGTGAAGAAATTCCCGTGATATCACGCATACTTTCCATCGTCGATTCCTATGATGCAATGACCCAGGACAGATCCTACAGGAAAGCCATGTCAAAAGAAGCTGCAATTATCGAGATACGCCAAAATGCAGGAACACAGTTCGATCCGGAATTGTCGGAAATTTTTATTAATAAGGTGCTGCCGTACGAGGGATAGCAATGACAAGTTTTCGAACACGTGTTGTCAAATACAGCCTGCGCAAAATGAATGTTTTCGGAGGCGACCGTTTTGACGTTAAGCATCTGCGCAGGCAGGCGGCCGTCGCATCAAAAATTTTTCGAACCCATCGTAAAGTTAAAGTGCGTATTGTTTATGCCGGCGGTGTTCCGTCTGAGTGGCTCATTCCTGATCAGGCCTCAGCAGAGAAGGTCCTTTTGTACATGCACGGGGGTGGTTTTATGTCGGGGTCTTCAAAAACGCACAGACCGTTTGTATCCAAAATAGCTTTCTTAAGCCGGACCTGCGCATTATCAATCAATTACCGGCTGGCTCCCGAAAACCCGTTCCCGGCAGGTCTGGACGACTGTATCACGGCTTACCGGTGCCTCGTATAATACACGGGCAGATGTCGATTTGTTTTTTGGAAGGGCAACTACAAAAATTCAGGCAGTTGTAAATAACTATATCGGGAAATGCGATCCCAAACACCCTCTTATTTCCCCGCTATACGCAGACTTGAATGGATTGCCGCCTCTGCTCCTGCATGTAGGAGACCATGAAATTCTTCTCGATGATGCCGTTCAGTTTGCGGATCGTGCCAGAAAAGCTGGCGTGACTGTCAGCTTCACAGCTTGGCCGGAAATGATACATGATTTCCAGCTCTCCGAGACTTACATTCCGGAAGCACATGATGCAATTGACGAGATTGTGCATTTCATCAGGGAACACCAGCAATGAGTATCAAAGGGTCTGCCGGATTTATTGATTCAGCAAAAAAAAAGCGTTACCGGTTAAGTAGAGCGGCACTTCTGATATTCCCTGCTCCGGGCATAATAGAAGATATATTGCTGGATGATTCCAAGGTGTCCGTCATACAGCGTTTTGGGGAAGTTTCCGGCATATTCCGCATCAACAATCCGTTTGATCCAAGTATCTTCCGGGAAGGCATTCGACTTGTGAAGACCGAAAAGCAGAATGCAGTTCGCCACTTTTTCTCCGATTCCATATAGTGTTTTCAGAGCCGCTTTGGCGGCAGCTTCGTCAGCTTCCATCAGGTCTTCAAAGCGGATATCGCCGCGTGCGACACTTTGTGCGGCAGCGGTTACATATTTGTCCCGGTAACCTAAGGAGCAGCAGCCGATATCACTGCAGGAGAGTCCGGCGATATGTCCGGCCGAAGGAAAAGAAAAATACGTCTTGCCCTCAAAGACCATTTGCGTACCGAAATGAACACACATCGTCTCGATAGCCGTTTTGATTGCAGGAATGCTTTTTCTCTGGGAAATAATGAAACTGACCATGACTTCCCATGAATCCTGATTGAGTATCCTCATTCCCCGTCCATAATTGATCGCTGCCAGAAGAAAGGTATCATCCGGCGGTACGAGTGTATTAAGTACCCGGTAATCAGATGACAGGTCAAAGTAATCAGTCCATATTTTGTCGAAGTCCTCTTCCGTGCAGGAGAATGCAAAACGCCCGTCACCGAGAGGCTTTGCTTCAAGATATTTTCCGAAAGCAATAATACTGTAAGCCCCGCTGTCAAGACGGTTCATACGGAAGCACTGACCGCTGTCTGCAATGCGGGATAGACTGAAATCCTGTATTTCCCGGATTATCATAAATTATCTCCACCTTCGTTCGGCCTAAATGTGTGCTTCATAAAGAGGCATTTTGTCTGCTGACACCATACTATAATACCACCGGGGCGGTAAAGAGAGAACGCAGTTCTATTGAGCAATATAAAGCAAAAATAGAGTAAACTATGATATTTTCTAAAAATGGTATAAAATATATTTGCTATATAGAGAGATTAATGAGGTCACTTATCTAAGGAATTTGATTGTTTTCTCCAGTTTGGAATTTTTGTATAACACGCAGGCGCTTACCGATATTCTTTGTAAAAGTTATCAGAAAATTGTATCCGTGGATTCAACAGGTAAAAAACAAGAAGGTTTTTGATGCTGCTGACAAATGCAATGGTCAATTTGAACCGAGGTAAGATATATGGATATATATGAGCATGCAAAACCCTCAAAAAGAAAAGACGGTGGGTTGGTTGTCGTTTTTCGTGATTATTCTGAATTGAAGCAAAAAGATAAAGTTATTAAATACCTGAGTTTTCATGACCAGCTTACAGGGTTATATAACCGCAGGTTTTTTCTGGAAGAGCTCGCCAGGCTGGATAAGGAAAGAAATTTACCAATTGCACTTGTAATGGCTGATGTCAATGGACTTAAGCTTGCTAACGATGCCTTCGGGTATAAAACCGGGGATAGTCTTTTGAAAAAAATTGCCGGTATCATAAGCCACGAATGCCGCGCCGATGATATTATTGCAAGAATTGGGGGAGATGAGTTTGCAATTGTTTTGCCAAAGACCGATCCGGAACAGGCCAGCAGGTTCGCTGCACGAATAAATGAGGTCCTGGCATATGAAAAGCCGGATAAGGTGGTACTATCGCTTGCCATAGGGTTTGCTGTAAAACAGGATGCCTCTGACAATATGGAAGAAATTTTCAGAAGAGCCGAAGATGATATGTACCGACAGAGGATCACCAATAGCGCCGGTGTAAAAGCCAGAATGATCGTCCTGATTTTGAACTCGCTGTATGAGAAAAATGCCAGGGAAATGAATCACTCCAAAAGAGTAGGGGTATTGTGCGAAGAGATTGCATCCGAACTGCATTTCAGCAAAGAAGATGCAAATCAAATGAGAACGGCTGGAATGCTGCATGATATCGGCAAAATTAGAATTGATGAAAATATTCTCAAAAAGCCCGAGGACCTTGATGACACTGAGTGGCGCGAGATTATGCAGCACCCGGAAATCGGATACCGCATTCTCAGTTCCGTAAATGGATTCTCTGAAATAGCTGTTTATGTTCTGCAGCATCAGGAAAGATGGGATGGGACGGGATATCCCAAAGCACTTAAGGGCGAAGATATTTCTGTGCAGGCGAGGATTATCGGGGTCGCGGCTGCATATGATGCAATGATATCGGAACGTCCGTATGGAGATGCATTCAGTGAAGAAAGGGCCGTTCAGGAGATAAAGGAATATGCAGGATCACAGTTTGATCCCTACATTGCAAGAGCGTTTGTTGAGAAGGTACTTGGGAAGCCGTGGTAGAAAGTCTCCCATACGATAAGGTTTATGCAGGGGCCTTACTCGACAGCAAAGAGTAAGACCCCTGTTTTAGCAGCATACGGATACAGGTTTTTATGGCAATAAATGCAGTTATATATTATTATGATAAGAATATAACTGCATTTAGTTAATGCTTTGCTCAACAGGAGATTTTCAATATTGGAAGCTGGCGTTACGGGAGAGAATTGAGATGACATTTGAAGATCATACCCGATTTTGAGGTGAAGGCGTGGGGCAGAAGATGAATGATCAGGAACTGAAACAGGACTGGCTTTCGGAAGAAAATGCAAGCTTTACAGGCTGGGATTTTTCGCGTCTGGACGGTAGGATGTCGGTAGAGGAACTTCCCTGGGATTATCGGAAATGGATTGGCAAGTATCTGAAGCCTGAAGACAAGCTGCTTGATCTTGGAACAGGCGGCGGGGAGTTTCTGATGACGCTGCATCATCCCTGCCTGAATACAACAGTTACGGAAGCCTGGCCGCCGAACATTGCCTTGTGCCAAAACAGGCTGTCGCCACTCGGTGTTACAGTCCTGCCGGCTCCGGCTGTCCATTCCTATGATGTCCTGCCTTCTGAAGACCATTCTTTTGATGTTGTTCTCTGCCGGCATGAAGAGTATAACGTCAGTGAAGTGAAACGCATTCTGAGACCAGGCGGGATGTTCATCACACAACAGGTAGGCGGAACCAATAATGCGGTTCTTTCCAGAAGATTTTTCCCTGACTACAGCTCTCTTGTGCCCGATTTCAACTTGGAGAATGAAGCTGATAAATTTCGCGAAGAAGGCTTTGAGATTGTTTTTCAGGATGAGTTTTTTGCCGTATCGGAATTTTTTGATGTCGGTGCGATCGTCTATTTTGCCAAAATCATCGAATGGGAATTTCCGGACTTTTCTGTGGAGACGTGCCTGGATGTGCTTTATGAGCTTCAGGATGAAATGACGGCGAAAGGGTCGGTCGAGAGCAGTGAGCACAGGTTCATTCTTGTGTGCAAAAACAAGGGCGGCATCACCAGTTAATAATATGAAAATGCAAGACGGGTCAGGAAATTAATGAGAGGAGAGATAAAATGAAAAAGAAAACAATCATACTGTGCATTTTTTTGGGTCTGTCCGTATTTCTCTTAACAGGATGTATTCCCGGTGACGGAACATACACATCCACCCATCCTGCCGGATTCTTCTGGGGAATCTGGCATGGATGGGTAGCGCCGGTGTCACTTATTATAGGGATATTCAGCAGAAATATCCGTATATATGAGACGGCAAATACCGGGTGGTGGTATGATTTTGGCTTCTATATGGCAATCATCAGCGGTTTCGGCGGTCTTTCCCTTTTTCGCAGGAAAAAGCGCAGTCCAAAAAATGATGAGTAGGTTTATTCTAAACCGGAAAGGCTGACCCTTCAGAATTTCCGGGCGTGAGAGCGCTGCACTTCCTGCGGGAAGTCTTGTAATGGACTTGATTGTTGAAAGGGAGGTGTACCTGATGAAAATGCAGGAAATGACAAAAGAACAGCTAATCGGTGAGATTGCTGCTTTGAAGCGGCAGGTTACGGAACTTGAGAAACCAGAAGAGCATCAAAAAGACAAGGGGACTGCTCTGCGGATTTCGGACGAACAATTTGCCGCATCACGGGCTTTTAACGATGCCATCCTGGATACAGCAGCATCTTTGGTTATACTCATGGATCGGGAGGGACGCATCCTCCGGTTTAACTTTGCCTGTGAAAAAGCTGCCGGTTATACTTCTGAAGAGGTGATTGGCCAGCACCTTTGGGATATTCTTTCAGCTGACCCTGCAAAGGCAAGGGAGAGGATTGATAATCTGGTGGGCGGCAAGAATATCAGTACGTACGAAGATTTCTGGATCTCCAAAAGCGGAGAAAAGCGACTTATTGCCTGGTCAAATACCGTGCTTCTCAATAAGGAAGACAAAGTTGAATATATCGTAGGCACTGGAATTGACATCACGGAACGCAGGCAGGCGGAGGCAGAGCTCAAGGAGGCCAATCTGAAGCTTGTGACATGGGTGCATGAACTTGAGATGCGGTCTGCTGAGATGAGCCAGTTGAGTGAAATGGGTGAACAGCTCCAAAGCTGTCAGAACATTGAGGAGGCCTGCGCAATCAGTGTTCAGTATATCCGGAAGATATGCCCATTCAGCCAGGGGGCGCTATATTTGATTAATCCTTCGAAGGAGTTAGCTGAGGCGGTTCAGCAATGGGGAGACACAACTTCCTCAGAGAGGGTGTTTGTCCCGTTGGACTGCTGGGGAATAAGGCGCGGACGCCCTCATCTTGTTGACTCACTGCACCCGGGCCTTAAGTGCGGACATATTGTCGGCCCGCATGTCGAGCAGCATCTCTGTGTACCTATGCTGGCCCACGGTGAAGCGATTGGAATTCTGCACTTGAACCTTTACTCGTCTGAAGCGGATCAGGAAAATGCAGAGGACAGAGTTTTCAGCGAGAATAAAGCGCAGGTCATCATGGCGGCGGCCGAGGACATTGCTTTAGCGCTGTCGAACCTGTATCTTCGTGAATCATTGCGGCAGCAGTCGATCCGGGATATCCTTACCGGCTTATTCAACCGCCGGTATATGCAGGAGTCTCTGGAAAGAGAACTGAGCCGGGCGGAGAGGGAGAAAATACCGGTTGGCGTGATCATGTTCGATATCGACAATTTTAAAGATTTTAATGACGTTTACGGCCACGACGGCGGAGATGCCCTTCTTCATCAGCTTGGTACTTTTCTTCTGAAAAAAACAAGGGGAGGGGATATTGTCTGTCGATATGGAGGAGAGGAATTCGTAGTAGTCCTCCCAAGTGCTTCCCTGGAAAATACAAGAATTCGTGCAGAGGAAATACGCAAGGGAGTCAAAGATCTGCTGGTTTATCATTTAGGCAAGCCAATGAGGATATGTACTCTCTCCCTCGGCGTTTCAGCCTTTCCTGAACGGGCTACGACTAGCGAGTCCCTCATAAAGAGTGCTGATACTGCTCTCTACAGCGCTAAAAGCGAAGGTAGAGACAGGGTAGTCGTTGCTGATAATATCATTGCGTAACATATTTGAAGTGTTTTTCATTCGCTGTTTTGATGGATATCAGGAGGCAGGCATGCGTCGAATTATATACAAAAGGACTTGTCTGGCCGGACTGTGCATCACTTTACTGCTCACATCCTGCTGCGTGATTTCCCCTCTGCCCACGGATACTTCAACCCCCGGCAATTCTTCTTCAATTGTTTCATCAGCAGACTTGTCGGCAGGCGTGTCGTCGGAAATTGCACAGGACAGCAAAGAGACGAAGGAAACCGGACCAACATCAACAAAAGAGATTCCGGCCCGCAGCCAATACAGCATGAATCTGACGCTTGATACCGACAGTCATACCATTGGCGGCACCGAAACGGTCATTGCGTACAATGACAGCGAAGATATATGGAACAAGCTGTGTTTCCGGGATTACCCAAGTCTATTTACACCGGGCGGCGGCAGTGGTTATGACAGCAATGGAGCTGTATCCGAAATAAGTAGTGCGAAGGATCTCACAAACGGGTTTGATTTGGAAATAACGCGTGACGAGGAAGACGTATCCGTTGTATACATGGGTCTTTCCAATCCGCTTAAACCAGGGGAAAGCCGAAAAATAGAATTCAACTTTACTGCATATGTTCCAAAACTCAAAAGCCGGTATGGATTCCAGGATGGCGTATATAATCTGGCCAATTTCTATCCTGTCCTTGCGGTTTATGAGAATGGCGGATGGAGTACGGAGCCTTACTTTTTGTGGGGCGAGTGCTTCTACAGTAAGGTATCTGATTATAAAGCCACACTTTCCGTGCCGCTCGGAATAACAGTGATCTCCAGCGGATTGTCTCATATAGATACAATCTCAGGGGGACGCGCCGTATGGGAGATTTCTGCTGAGAAAGTGCGGGATTTTGCTGTTGTTGCCGGGACCGGGTTTGCTGTGACCAGCACGCAGGCGGATGGTGTCACTATTAATTGCTATTACAGGGACGGCGATCTTGAATGGGGGGAAGCTGCCCTAGAGGCCGGCGCCGCAGCTGCCGGGATATTTGACGGGACATTCGGCGAATACCCGTATCCGGAACTTGATATTGTTGAGACGTATCTTGATGCCGGCGGGATGGAATATCCCAATATTGTCATGATCAGCAACACCATCGGCAGTTACTCCGGGAAAAGCAGCTACCTGAGAATCGTAGTTGTCCATGAAGTCGCACACCAGTGGTTCTATGGGCTTGTAGGAGATAATCAGTATACGGAAGCCTGGCTTGATGAGTCGTTTGCTTCTTACAGTGAACTCGTTTATAAAGAGACGTTTACTGATGAACAAACAATAAATCAGGAGGTGGATTCCCTTGAAGAGTCGCTGAAGTCGGAGGGAATCCCGGATGCAGCGGATGCTTTCTATGTTAACCGGGCATACAACGAGTTTGAAAATGATAACGCGTATACCTATACGGTATACATGCGCGGGGAGGTATTTCTGTTTCGGCTCCGGGAGGCCATGGGTACGTATGCATTCAACATGGCGATAAAAGAGTATGTAGCCGAATATTCTTATATGATAGCGACCACGGATGATTTTGAAGCCGTTATCACGAAATATGCAGGGGAAAATCCAGAGGCCACGGCTCTCCTGGCAAAATACCTCAGACAGGAGTAACATACAACTTTTGAGTTTCATGTTATATTTATATGAATAGCAGGCAGCACTGACTGGAGTATTTATAAACCACAATGCAGAGGGAGACCAATATGGCAGTATATCTGGCATTTCTAAGAGGAATCAACGTCGGGGCCGGTAATCGAATCAGAATGACCGATTTGTGGAATGTATTTCAGGACCTTGGCTTCACTGATGTTCAGACATACATTCAAAGCGGCAATGTTATTTTTCGATCCGAAATGGAGGATGAACAACAAATTATCCTGCTGATTGAACAGGCGATCCAGACGGCATTCGGGTTTCGATCAGCGGTTGTCCTGAGAACAGCCGCCGAAATGTCTTCGATCGTAAATACGGTCCTTCAGGTATCAGACAAAATTGCCAGAGAGGATTCCAGCTCATCAGCGTTTGTTTTTGAGTATCTGCATGCAGCCTTGTTTCGCGGGAGCCCTGCCGCAGGGGCACTGGATCGGCTGCATGATTTGAAGAACGGCCGGGAAACTTTCGTTCTTGTCGGGCGGGAACTGTTTCTGTTCCTGCCGGATGGTTTTTATTCTTCCAAATTGGCTGCAGGAGTCCAGAAAGCGGGCTTTCCCGTAACAATCCGCAGCTGGAAGACAATCAGCAACCTGGAGCAGACGGTACAGAATCTTCCCGGGATTAACTGATTTAAAAGATAGGTTGTATTACTTCAAATCCCTCCGGTTGAAGGAATCCATTGCAGTGTATGTCATACAGAACAGGAAAATGCCCAGATAGATGAGTGAAAAAATGAGACTTGGCGGAGTAAATGATGTTCCTGTTGTTAGACCCGGATAGGACATTGTGAGGGTCTGCATCATGCTGCTGAACGGAAAAATCCGGCTGTTCAGATTCAAGTTGCCGAAAGGAATAAACTTCAGCCACTCGTAAGAGGGCAGAATCATCATGACGGACATAACTGTGCTGCCGCCAAAATAAGTCGCAATGGATAATCCGACGGCTACCGCTGTATTTCTAGTCAGAACGGACAGCATGAAAGCAAAAGCCATATATACGATGATATCAATATAGCTAACTAAAAGGGAAAGAAACCGGTAAAGGGCAAAAGGTATTGCTGCTGCGACACCATTGCTTGCGTACACATATGGTATGTTGCTGAATCCGAAGAAAATGCCTTGTGAGAGCATGCCAAAGATGTATAGTACCACCAAGGCAAGAAAGCCCACTGTGAGAAGAGACAGCACTTTGGCTGTGAATATTTTCCAGCGCTTGACCGGGGCTATAATCAGCGATTTGATGGATCCTGATGATATTTCCTGGGAGACAGCGCCCCCCGCCAGAACAAGCATCATGAGAACGATTATGAAAAGACCAAAACCGAATATCGAACTGGACGAATTTGCGCTGAAATCCATACCGTTATTTACAGCTACACTGTTGTGATTGATCTGGTATTCCGTGACAGCCAGGCGGTTCTCCATATCACCGACCTGGTCCGGACTCATCGGTGTCATGCTTTGGCCGTAGCCGGTGTAGTCAACTTTGTCATTTATCGAGCGCCTCATATCCCCGACACTCTGTGCGATGGTCTGTGCCTGATTTGACATAGTCATATCATCCATGCCGCCGCTTGGGTCAAGCTGGTACCATAACGTATAGTACTCAGATTGTATTTCTTTATCACTTGCGCTGAGGGAATCATTATCGGCAACGGAATTCTCCATTATTTTAATATATTCCTCGAAATTCTTACTATCGAGTATCCCCAGATAATCTGTGAGAAGCTGATTCTTCGAATCCAGGGTTTTCTGCCATGCAGAATCCCGGGATTCTGCCGGAACTGCTTCGAGCGAGCGGATTTCGGATTTAAGATTCGTCAGGTCCTGCAGGGCCAGAGTCAAAAAGTTACTCTGATAACCTACATAAATCTCTTTATCGATTTCCGTCTGCATCATTTCGATCTGCATATAGACGTCAGCCCTCTGATCTTTGAGGGATTGGAGAGCCATCTGATTCTCAGACGTATCGGGCATGGCTTCGATTTGCTTATCAAGATCAGCAAGGTACGTCGTCTGGCTCTGTATTTGTGTTGTCAGATCGTCCGTATACCACTGTGTCTGGTTTGGATCTGAATACGCGGTGGAAAATTGGGCTGTCTGTGCCTCCATAAATTTCATTACACCGCCGAGCCCGAAACAGCCAAGAATCATAACGATCATGAATATGATGATGCTGACCTTCTTTGAAATTTTGATCAGCTCATTCTTGTATAAAGCAATAATCTTATTCAATCGTAAGTCCTCCCCCTGTGATTTGTAAAAATGCATCCTCAAGCGATGTTTCCAATCGGGCTGCACCAAAAATTTCTAATGCGTTTGATGACAGCAGGGAAATGACAGCCGGAACAGCATCCTTGCTGATCTCAATATCGAAGCTGTCTTTTGTCATGGCTTTTATTTTACCGGGATAGGCTGCCTTAAGGAGTTCTGCTGCTTTTTCGGGCTGGCTGGTTTGAATCCGGTAGATGATTTCCCCGGATGCAAGCGAAGTAAGTTCTTCAATTGTCTTTACATCGATCAGTTTACCCTTGTTGATGATGCCGACGCGGTCGCACATCATCTGCATTTCGGAAAGAAGATGGCTTGACACCATAACAGCGACATTTTCATCATGTGCCAGAGTTTTGAGGATGTCACGCAATTCATGGATCCCAGCCGGGTCAAGCCCGTTGGTCGGTTCATCAAGGATGAGTACTTTGGGTTTGTGCAGAAGGGCCTGAGCGAGCCCTATACGCTGCTTCATGCCAAGGGAATATTTCTTGACCTTATCATTAATTCTCTCCTGCATTCCGACCAGGGCGATAACTTCGTCTATTCGCTCACGGGTTACACCTTCGTGCAGCCGTGCATACATCTCAAGATTGACGCGACCGCTGATGTCCTTGTACATTTCCGGATTTTCAACGATGCCGCCAAGGCAGCCCATTGCTTTTTCGTAATTCTTATAGCGATCATAGCCGTTAATTGTTATGCTGCCTTCGTCCAGCGTCAGAAAACCCATTACCATCTTGATGGTTGTTGTTTTACCGGCGCCGTTGGGTCCAAGAAAGCCGAAGACTTCACCGGCACGTACATCGAAGGAGATGTTATCGACTACTTTTTTGCGCCCGAAGGATTTACTCACATTTCTGATTTGCAAAGCGGTTTCCATATTAATACCCCCCCATATTCTGTACGGAAAGTGAGGCATATACGATTTTCCATTTGCCGTCTTCCTTTTGCAATATGATCTGATTCGTCGATTCAGCCGACTCGCGGACTGGTTCAGTCGATCCTGAGGCAATATCCACATACTCGGTCACGGTCTGCGTTGTAAAATCTACAGTCGCTGTATTGTCACGGAAAGTTACGGCTCCGAATTTTATGTTGTTGTTAGCATAACTTGTATAGATTCGACCGGTCATGATCTGCAGCTTCAAATTCAGGTAAACCGAACCAACTGCATTCTCTCGAATGGACTGATTGTCCGTGTAATACGGGCTGATTTCCGGCTCAAGTGAATCTGCGTATTTTTTGACCTCGCTGTCAGTCGGTGCGGTCTGTCCGTCAATAAAATTCTCCGGAAGGACACGCCATGCTGCGTCTGCTTCGACGTAGGTCTGACAGGCATCTTTGATCACAGGTACGGCCTGCTTCTGGTTTATTGACAGAACAACCAGATAGACGGCGACAAGAAGGATAACAAGAGAAGTGACAATGATTCCACGATTGATTTTGCGGATAAATTTCCCCACTGAATACCTCCTGATAATTACATAATTTGATGCACACTTTCGAACAGTCAGAATGAATTGTTGTATAAAGCAATTTTAATATTATATCATAATTATAAGTTTTTGAAAAATATGGAAATGTATCGAACACACTGAGACGCGCCGGCTACGCAGTCAAAAAGTTGAAAAGATGAAATCTGCTGATGCAGCCTGTATAATGATGGCCAAGGTTCGGAGCAGCGGTGTCCTGTCTGGTTACGACGGCACTGCTTAGGATTCTTCTGGCTGCGGGTTTTATTTGTGCGGATTTGTACAAAACGATAACAGCAAATCCAATGAACGGATATAATGGAAATTGCCGTACACTCATAAGATTGGAGAAAACAGTATGCTCAAATCCCAAAAAGCGATAGGTGAATATCTTACCCTGCCCAAACTAACGTTGGAACAGGTCGCGCATAACGCGCAGATTGCAACTGAAAAATATTTGTATGGTGACGAAAGAGGACAATACATTATGTATTTTGGTCCTGTTAAGAAAGCCAGCAAGCACGTTATTATTTTTATCCATGGAGGAGGCTGGATTGCCGGTTCACCGGACCGGTACAAATTTATCGGGCAGAAATTTGCCGATATGGGTTACCACACCATCTCGCTTGGATACCGGCATACACCGCTGAACAAATATCCGGCGCAGGCAGAAGATGTATTCAGCGGGTATTGCAAGGCGATGATTATTCTCCTTGGAAAAGGAATCAAAACAAAAGACATCATCGTGATAGGATCGTCAGCCGGCGGTCATTTGGGCGGGGTTCTGACATATGACAAGAACCTTCAGGCCAAATACGGAGTTGATCCGAGAAACATTAAAGGATTTGTCTCGCTAGGGGGGATTTTAACCTTCGGCGTCGATTACGCAAGATACACACAGAACCTTATGAATGCCCTGTTTGAAAAAGATTATGACCGGGTTAATGCCGAGCCATACGCAATGGTGGACGGGACAGAAAAAACAAAAGTATTGTGCATCCATTCTCAGAACGATCCGGTAAGCGCGATTCAAAATGAGACGCTCTTTGTCGATAAGATTAACAGTTTTCACAAAGGGTATGGCGAGAAGTACATTGTGAAGGATGAGACAATCTTTCATTCGAACCTTGTAACCGGGATATTCTTCGAAGACCCTGAGACTTCACCTTCTCTGAAGGAACTTTTTCGCTGGATAAAAGCACTGCCGTCCAAAGCGATTTATCCGGATGTCAAAAAAGAAGATATAGTCGTACTGGACTGATTTGAAAGCATAAAAAATGCAATCCATTCCATAAACGGAATTCAGAAAAGGAGACAGCAGGATGACAGACATTACCACCGTCGTTTTTGATCTGGACGGCACGCTTCTCGATACACTGGGAGATTTAGCTGACGGCGTAAATTTCGCTTTAACCCAATATGGGTATCCGGCAAGGACGCTTGAGGAAGTCAGGCAGTTTGTGGGAAACGGCGTCAGAAACTTGATTGAGCTATCCATTCCGGGCGGGATCGGGAATCCTGATTTTGAGCCTTGCCTGCACATGTTTAAAGAACATTATTCGAAAAACATGCAAAACAAGACACGTCCGTACGAGGGCATAATGGAATTGCTTGAAGCTCTCCGTAAAGCTGGTATTAAGACGGCTATTGTATCTAATAAATTCGATAAAGCAGTCAAGGAACTTAGTAAAGAGTATTTCGGCGATCACATCGCTGTGTCCATCGGGGAGTCTGTGCGGATTCACAAAAAGCCTGCCCCTGACTGTGTATATGAAGCTCTGCATGAACTCGGGTCACCGGCACTGACAGCTATTTATGTCGGTGATTCGGAAGTGGATGTCAGAACAGCCCATAATGCAGGACTTCCGTGTGTCGGAGTGACATGGGGATTCCGTGAAAAGGAAATTCTCGTAGCGGAAGGCGCCGAGTATATTATTGATCATCCCCTGGAACTGCTGGATATTTTGAAAAACAATTTCTGTCGGAGCGAAAAATGATAAAAATAGCCGGCATACCCCTGCCCCTTACCTATAGCGCGGATCTCCTGAAAGAGAAGGCTGCAGAGCGGCTCTGTATAGACCTCTGCCGGATTGAACGTGTTTCGATTGAATCCCGCCGGATAGACACGTCGGATAAACAGGATATTCACTTTCTCATAACGCTTTTCGTGTATATCACAGGCGATGAAAATGAAATCATATGGAGAATAAAGGACAAAAAAGTTACACGGGAGACCGGGTCTTTCTATATTATTCCCGGTGCAAAAGTGCTGGAACAGCGCCCCGTCGTTATAGGCTGCGGGCCTGCCGGGATGTTTGCCGCCCTGGTTCTCGCACAGGCAGGAGCGCGCCCGGTTTTGCTTGAACGGGGTTTGGATGTCGAAAGGCGCCGTAAAAATGTACAGGCATTCTGGCGGACGGGCATTCTTGATGCCGTCAGTAATGTGCAGTTCGGCGAAGGCGGAGCGGGAACTTTTTCCGACGGTAAGCTGAAAATCGGAAAAAAGGATGCTCGCAAGATGAAAATCCTTCAGGAATTCGTCGAGGCGGGTGCACCTCCCGAAATTCTCTGTGACAGTAAGCCCCATATCGGTACAGACCGGCTTCACGGAGCTGTACAGGGAATTGTCGGTAAAATCATCAGCCTTGGAGGCGAAGTGCATTTCGGGGCGGCTGTCACGGAAATTATCCGGATGAACGGGCAAGTGACCGGCGTAGGATATATAGAAGATGACATGTATACTGTGTTGTCCGCGAACCATGTCGTTCTGGCAATCGGACACAGTGCGCGCGATACTTTCTCGTATCTTTCGTCAAGCGGAATGCAGATGGAACAAAAACCTTTTGCTGTCGGCGTTCGCATCGAACACCCCCAGGCCCTTATTGACAAAATCCAATATGGAAATTTTGCAGGGGATTCCCGGTTGGGTGCTGCCGATTACAGAATGGTCGTTCACCTGCCAAATGGCAGAGGGGTATACACATTCTGCATGTGTCCCGGAGGAAGCGTAGTCGCTGCTGCGTCCGAAGAGGGCGGACTTGTGACAAACGGTATGAGCAAATGGAAACGTGACGGAAGAAATGCGAACGCCGCGCTCTTGGTGACCGTTGAAAAAAAGGACCTGCAAAGCGACCATCCTTTAGCCGGCGTTGCTTTCCAGCGTGCGATAGAGTCGGCTGCCTTTACGGCGG
>Ga0209430_1000819_pt1 | contig 26965 bp, 23 predicted proteins | sample BarGraIncub1133A_FD_184504 | JGI IMG/M metagenome (GOLD analysis project Ga0209430, IMG submission 184504) | Arctic peat soil microbial communities from Barrow, Alaska - Barrow Graham LP Incubations 11-33A (SPAdes) (version 2) | ecosystem: Environmental > Terrestrial > Soil > Wetlands > Peat... | reverse complement strand
GTGCTTCCTGCCCTCGGGAACGAATTCATCGTACTTGTTAAAGAAACGGCGGTAGCAGGCTACATTGGTATTGCGGATTTGAACAAGGGCGGAATACAAATTGCGAGCGTCACATACAATAACATGGTATCTGCACTCTGTGTCGCCTATATTTATCTGATGATGACGACAAGCCTGGCTTCCGGCATCAACAGTCTTGAAAGGAGGCTGCATCGAAGTGATTAAAGTAATAGAGCTCCATAAATATTTCGGCGATCTTGAAGTCCTTAAAGGGGTCAATGCGACGATCGCCAAAGGCGAAGTTGTATGCGTAATCGGCCCGTCAGGCTCGGGAAAAAGTACCTTTCTCCGGTGCCTCAATCTTCTGGAAGAGCCGACTAAAGGTGAAGTTTTTCTCGATGATATCTCTATTGTCGAGCACAAAAAAGAGATCGACAAGCTGCGTCAGAAGACAGGCATGGTTTTCCAGCAGTTCAATCTTTTTCCTAACATGACAGTGATTGAAAACATAATGCTCGCTCCCCGCAAGGTTTTGAAAATGTCGGACCAGGATGCAAGGACACGTGCGGAGAAACTGCTTGCCCGCGTTAATCTGTCTGAAAAGGCAGACCAGTATCCAAGCCGCCTTTCCGGCGGACAGAAGCAGCGTGTGGCGATTGCAAGAGCACTCGCGATGAGCCCTGAGATTATGCTTTTTGATGAGCCTACTTCAGCGCTTGATCCTGAGATGGTAGGTGAAGTCCTCGAGGTTATGAAACAGCTTGCAGGCGAAGGTATGACCATGGTTGTTGTCACACACGAAATGGGATTTGCCAGGGAAGTTGCGGACCGTGTTTTCTATATGGACGAGGGGATAATCTACGAAGAGGGAACTCCCGAGCAGATTTTCCAAAATCCGCAGAAAACCAGAACTCGCGAGTTCTTAAGCAAGGTACTATAGGAGGCGGACATGCAGACAGTAAAAGTGATTTATCTTGTTATGTTGATTCTTCTGATTGTGCCGCTGATCGGATTTAATATAAAGCGCATGACGGTCAAACAGCTTGGAGCGAAACGCCGCATCAAATGGGGCGTTGTCATTGTAATTGCAGTCCTGACGATATTTATCGGAGGCTTTCTATTTGCTGCTTACAAGGTCACTGTAGACACACGATATGAACTTGCAGCAGAGCGTTATATTGACCTTCATGCGGAATATGTGACAGGTCAGATTACGTACGATGAGTATATTGCAAAAACGGCTCCGATGCGAACGGCAGATGCTGATACAGGTACTTTGAAGGATGTTCTTGCCACGGCTGACGGGACGACCAAAAAGGCCGTCCGGTTTCAGATAGGCAGCTGGATTATTCCCAAATATTTCTCGGACATTCCGTCCTTACCTGCGGTAGAGGTTCTTGGGAGTGAGAATCCTGTTTTCATATTTTACAGATTCGACGATGCATCCGATGTTTCGAACTATCTGATTGAGATGGTGTGGAGTGATACCGGTGGATGGAAAATCGCATATCACGTAAAAGCTTCCGATACTCAGCCCGATAATGCAAAGACCAATCTTCCAAGCCTAATGAACGGCAAGTGGTTCTACATCTCAGGCTGATATCCTTCAACATAAAAAAGATCTCAGAAGCCTCAGCTTCTGAGATCTTTTTTGTGGTGGGAACTACAGGACTCGGACCTGCGACCCCATGCGTGTGAAGCAAGAAAAATACCGGTAAACGCATATTTATACGACTTTACAAGCGATTTATAAGTTATTAGCAGAAATTATGCGTAAAATATGCATTATATTCGCTAATGCAATTTTGAATTCTGCTTGCGTGGTACTTTTTTGGTGCTTATTCTATTCGGATTCTTCTGGTTTTCAATCATTCTCTCCAATGCATCAATCTTTTGTTCCATACTAATTTCAGTATAAATGTCCAACGTCGTTTTTACACTTGTGTGGCCAAGTTGTTCTTGAACAATTTTGGGATTGATTCCCGCCTTAATCGCATTAGATGTCCATGTATGGCGCAAACTGTGGATCGACTTGCCAAAACGTGTGCGAGAAAAACGATACAGATTTGTGTCCAGAATTGGTTTTTCGCTACCGTACTGCTCAAAAATATAATCTCCGTGTGCCTCGGCCTTGCGGCGATCAAATATGGTTATAATGGTGCTGGAAATGGCTATTATACGATTAGATTTCTCTGATTTCGTCCCTCGGACCAGAAGACAGTGCTTATTTTCCATATCCCAATCAGACCATTTAAGATTACAGCATTCTGCGCGGCGTAATCCAGTGTTGTAGATTGTCAAAAGAGCATCCCAATATGGTCGTTGCTGCAAATTATGTTCGTCTGGTATGCCGGCAGCAGTCAATCTAGTTCCTGCATTAGCTTGCTCTAAAAACGACTTAACCATGTCTGGCTTGTAGATTTTGGATTGACGCTGCTCTCGGGGAGGGAGCTTTGTTCCTGTGACGGGATTGTTGAGCAGCAATTTATCGTTAACTGCTTGATTACACACCGAATCCCAGTTACAAGAACATCAGCACCATCTTACAGTCCGGGCAGGACAAAATAAAAGAGGCTGCACCGGAAGCATCCCCAAAAGAAATACGGAAGAGTACGGATTTACGCGCGGTGCGGCTTATTACGGAGGACTTCCCAATGCTGAATGAGACAACAAAAACCAAACTTCTCGACATGAAACTCAGTGTCATGGCAGAATCCTTTTGCGATCAATTAGAAGACAATTCCTTTTCTGAGCTCTCATTTGAAGAGCGATTCGGCCTTCTGGTTGATTCCGAATGGAATAAGCGCAAGAACAACAAATTACTGCGACTTGTCCAAACGGCAGGGGTTTCCGACAGCGAAGCTTGCATGGAAAACATTGAATTCCATGCGGACCGGAAACTTGATAAAGCACTCCTCGCAAGGTTATCTACCTGCAACTACATTCACGAAAAGCATAACGTTATTATTCTGGGTGCATCGGGAGCAGGAAAATCGTACATGGCCTGTGCGCTGGGCATCGCAGCTTGCAGAAACTTTCTAAAGGTTAAGTACATTCGATTACCGGAACTCCTGAATGATTTGGCGGTTGCCACTTTGAATATATGAAAGAAGGAGCTAAAACTGGAGGGTGTATTCTAAATTGGACATCAAGATAAGAGTGAAAGGTGGCCAATATGACTTGAAAGCGATATGACAAACAATTCAAGGTTGCCACATCAAAAGTTATCCTCGCTGGGGAAATGTCTGTCAAACAATTGTCAGAGGAACTCAAAATCAAGGATACGACCTTGAGAAGATGGACAAATGAGTATGAGCAACTAGGTGAGTCGGCCTTTCCCGGCAACGGCTCGCCAACGCAGAACAAGGACTACGAGATTCTAAAATTGAGAAAGAAAATCGAAGAATTGGAAATAGAGAACGAACTCCTAAAAAATTTCCGGGCCTTCTTGAATCAAGACCGTGCGTGAGATTCCGCTTCCTCAAAGAGCACCAGGGTGAATATCGCCCCATCGAGAAGGCCTGCAAGATCCTGCGAATATCAAAAGCGGGGTTTTATGAATACCTGGGAAGGCGCAAGTCAAATCAACAAATCGAACGGGAAGCACTCGAAGGCTTTGTCTTGGATATCTTCGAAAAACATAAGGCTCGGTATGGATCTCGGCGTATCAAACGTGAACTTGCAGCTCAAGGCATCCGGGTAAGTGAGAAACGCGTGCGAAAAGTTATGCAGAAACTCTACCTCGTGGCAAAAGGAACAACACGACGGTATCGCCGGCAGAAACGGATCGAGCCGGGGGATCCAAGGATGAACCTCATTGAACAGGTGTTCACGGTAGGTGAACGAAACAAGCTGTGGGTGGGCGGCATCACCTATATTTCGACGAAGAGAGGGTTTCTGTACTTGGCAGCGATCATTGATGCATTTTCACGCAAGGTCGTTGGGTGGTCTATGTCCGTTCACATGCGCGAGAATCTCGTCATCGACGCTCTCGAGCAGGCAATCGGACGAGAAGATCCACAGCCAGGATTCATCTTCCATGACGATTAGGGAACACAGTACACGTCACAAGCTTTTCAAAAAGCATTGGCAATTTATGGAATCATCCAGTCGGTATCCCGCCCTGGGAATCCATACGACAATGCAGTTGCGGAGTCTTTTTTCAAGACGTTAAAGACCGAGTTGACCAAGGGAAGGAACTATATTGACCAGGAGGAGGCAAGACAGGAGATCTTTAAATACATTGAACTCTACTACAATCCGAAAAGACTCCACTCATCGCTCGGTTACATGAGCCCATGCAACTATGAGTGCGAATCTTCTCGAAAAGACTTAACTTTTTGTCCAGTTTAGCTTGACCTCTCCAAAACGCAAAGGTATGATTCCGTCCAAGAAAGTGTCCGCACCCCCTGTCGCATTATAAAAATTTACCAAAATATTCTTGAAAATGAGTGGTATTATGACAAAAAAGGTTGATTTAAAGTACTTAGATGAGCTTGCCGGAAAAAGGTCGCTATATTATCCGTTGCAAAAATGCTGAATGAGAAATTCGCCTCTTTGTTTAATCAAATATTCTCATTTGCGTCGACAGATGAAGCGATTTCTTGCATGGGGATAATGATATTCTGATACAAAAAGGATTTGGCAATTGCGGCGTCCTGCTGTACCAGTGCATTAATGATATTGATATGGGTTTGATATATTTGTTCTCCACGATTAAGAAAACATTTTTGGTTATTGGTCAATGCACGCAGATTAGCCAGCGGCATAATCTGCGTCAATTCAAACAAACGTTTCATCTGGCTTTCCAAAACAATCTGTCGATGGAAGTCATTATCGAGGTGGATGCTCTCGTGACATCCTTCTCCATTGCTATTTAATGAGTCATGAAATGCATTATTGATGGCATTCAACACAGCAACACTTTCGGAACTGAGCCCAATCTCACAGATGCGTTCAACCGCAAGAGACTCGAGTGCGAAACGGATCAGTGAATATTCGAAGTTATCTTCGTAACTGATCTGCCGTACATAAACACCCTTGCGTGGATTAATAGTGACAAGGCCGATTTTTTCTAAATTTAAAAATGCTTCACGAACAGGTGAGATACTCACACCAAGCTCATTGGCAATATTGTTATACAACAATCTGTCGTTGGGACTATATTCGCCCGCAACAATACGCCCTTTCAGGGTTTCAAATACTTGCTCACTACATGTTTTGTTAATTCTAATATCCATGTTTTTATAATATAACAAGTTTCTACAAATATCAACGCAATTATATAAAATATATTTTCGAAAATATATTGACGATATGAAATACCTATGTTAACATGAACACATCAAAAGACAAACGTTTCCTGATGGAGTTATTTACACAAGATTTCCAGTAAAAAGCAATAACTAACAACTCAAATAGGTTGTTAAAGAAAAATGTTTTAATTTAGTGATAATTCATTATAATAAATATTTTTGAGGAGGTTGCCTGTGGAGAAAATTCTTGAATTCAAAGGAATCACAAAAAATTTTCCAGGTGTGAAAGCGCTGGATGGTATCAATCTTGACCTATACAAGGGCGAGGTTCATGTGATCCTTGGTGAAAACGGTGCCGGGAAATCCACGCTTATGAAGGTACTTTCCGGCGCATATGCGCCGGATGCAGGAGAGATTATTTTCAAAGGGCAAACTCTTGAAAAAAACAGCCCAATTATATCGGAGATGGCCGGGATCCGGATGATCTATCAGGAGTTAAACCTTATTCCGGAGCTGTCTATTCAGGATAATATATTTTTGGGCCATGAATTACGCAAAGGCTCTTTTTCTGACCGGAAAGAAATGTACTGTCGAACCAAGGCCCTGCTGACAAGTCTGAATATCTGGGCAAACCCCAGAGAGCTTGTAAAGGACTTAAGTATTGCAAACCAGCAGATGATAGAAATTGCCCGTGCGCTTTCCAGTGATGCCAAAGTTCTTGTTTTTGATGAGCCAACCAGTTCTCTCACCAGCGTCGAAATTAAAGACTTGTTTGAAATGATCCGAAAGCTTAAGGAACGTGGCGTCGGAATGTTTTACATTTCCCATCGTCTTGAAGAAGTATTTGAAATAGGAGACAGAGTCACAATTATGCGGGACGGTATGCATGTACGCACGGATGATGTTGCGAAAATTAAGATGCACGAGATCATCGAAGGCATTGCAGGAAGAAAAATCGAAAACTTGTTTCCCCATGTCAGAAAAAAACGGGGAAAAAAGCTGTTAGAAATTATAAATTTAAATGGAGAACGTTTTAAGAATGTGAATATCGATGCCTATGCTGGGGAGGTCACGGGTCTATCGGGGCTGGTCGGAGCGGGACGCAGCGAGGTTGCCCGGGCATGTTTCGGAGTCGATGATTACGTGAGCGGAGAGGTGCTTATCGACGGCAACCGAGTGCCGAAAAAACACGCCGCAAAAGCAGTTGACATGGGCCTTTGCCTGCTGCCGGAGAATCGGAAGGAGGAGGGGCTGGCACTTTCCATGAGCGTGAAAGATAATACGATCATTGCGGCGCTTAGAAAGCTATTTCCGAAGGGATTTATCAATGATGACTTGTCACGCAGGGTAGTGAACACATATGTAAATAAACTTTCCATTGCGACCCCATCAGTTGACAAGCTGGTCAATTATTTAAGCGGTGGGACACAGCAAAAGGTCGTTGTGGCGAAATGGCTGATAACGAAGTCGAAGGTATTCATCTTTGATGAGCCGACACGCGGCATAGATGTGGGCGCAAAAACCGACATATATGAGTTGATGGATATGCTCCTTGAGCAGGGAGCAGCAATCGTTATGATTTCATCCGATCTGCTGGAGGTGCTTGGAATGAGTGATAGGATCTATGTAATGTGCAGGGGTGAAATTGTTGGCGAATTCGATGCTTCCGAAGCAAACCAAACCACGATTCTGCAATATGCATTTGGCCAGCACAAGAATGAGAAGGTGTGTGAATCATGAAAAAGTCCAGACACTTTAAGCTCTCATCGCTTCCAAATTCTATTTATATATTTGTGATTGTGTTTGTAGTTTTTGGGATTGGAATCGATAAATTTTGGTCTCCGGCTAATCTTTCCACATTGCTGCTTCAGGCTTCGGTGTTGCTGACAGTTGCGATGGGAATGGCAGTTGTCATCATGACAGGCGGAATCGACCTTTCAATCGGTGGAATCATTTCCTTGTCGGCGGTGGTTGCCGGAACGATTTTGAAACTTGGCGGACATTGGATTCTCGCCATCCTCGGAGCGCTTGTAATCGGAACCGCCGTTGGCTTCCTAAACGGTATCATTGTACAAAAAATGAAGGTGGATTCTTTGATTGCAACATTTGGAATGGCTTATATTGCGCAAAGTATGGCTAACGTCATTTCCGCCAAGCGTACCGTAAATTGGGAGGTACTGCCGCAGAACGCAATGATCAAAACGTTATCCGGCGATATTTACAGCAAGCAGTTGGGACAATATGGACAAGCTGCCGATGTTATTTCAATTTCGTATATAGCGCTGATCTGCGTTGTGGTTATGATTGTTATGAATATCGCGTTCAAGAAGACGCGTTTAGGCCCTTATGTCTATGCTATAGGAGCAAATCAGGAAACGGCAAGACTTGCCGGCATTAAGACAAACACCTGGCGGATCGGTGTATTCATGCTTTCAGGCTTTTTAGGGTCGATCGCCGGAACGATGCTTTTGATCCGGGCCCAATCGGTTCAGCCAACGCTTGGCACTGGCATGGAATTCTATGCGGTGGTTGCGGCGGTGTTGGGTGGCAATGCGCTGGAAGGTGGAAAAGGAAGCGTAGTGGGTGCGATACTGGGTGCCTTTGTATTGTATTCTATCCGGTCAGCGCTGATGCTTGAGGGGATATCAACGTTCTGGGTAATGGTCACCATAGGCGGCGTTCTGATAGCCGGGATGGTCATCAACAGCCTAGTTTATTTTTATGAACGCAAGACGCTGTTGAAAGCAAAGTTGCGTGCCACAGAATCAATAGAAAAGGGAGACGTTCGATAATGGTAAAGAAAAGTATTATTTTAGCAAAGTTGAAAACATCCGTTTACGATCTATCCACGGTATTCATTCTGTTGGCAGTGATCGCGTTCTTCGCGGTAGCAAATAAAATTTTTACCGGGTATAACTATGTTTCGTCAAGCAACCTTGCAACGATCATCAACCAAGCGTCTTTTCTTGCGGTACTTGGTGTTGCGCAGATGCTTGTGATCTTGGTTGGAGGCATTAATCTTTCGATCGGCTCCGTCATGGCATTCAGCGCGATATTGTGTGGCCCGCTACTTGTGGAAAGCAGTAATCTTATGCCTGCGCTCGGGCCTCTTGGCATGGTTTTGATCGGAGCGGTCATTGGCTTACTGAACGGTGCACTTGTAACCACGCTGAAAATACCCTCCTTCATTGCTACGTTTGGGACGATGTATATTTTCCGTGGCGCTGCATGGATCATTGCAGGTAATACCGTATACTTCAGAATCAGTCCGGCGATCCGTTTTCTGGCGCAGGGGCAGATTTTATCGATTGGTGATTTTACTATCGGCATGTCGGTGGTTGTTTGCATCGCGGTGATTGTGTTGTTAACGCTTCTGCTAAGAAAGACAACATTTGGACACAATGTGTACTTCACTGGTTCAAACCCGATTGCCGCCAAATTTTCAGGGATTTCGGTCAACCGGATGATTATTACGATGTTTGTTCTTTCGGGTGCATTAAGTGGATTCAGCGGCGTTCTGTATACAGGGAAGGTAAATGCCAGTGATGCAAGTATGTATATGGAATCCCACTTTGACGCTGTTTCGGTTGCGCTGATCAGCGGCGCGTCACTTATGGGAGGTTATGGAAATATATGGGGATGCGCAATTGGTGCACTGATTATCACCGCAATAAAAAACGGGATGAATACACTTCAGGTACCATCGGAGTATCAGACGCTGGTGCTGGGCGCACTCATCATTCTTTCCGTGTTTTTCAACGATAAACTTATCGGAAAAAAGATGGGCGTTACCAGCGGCACAGCATCAGACAGCAAGGATGCTAATATTGTGGCGACTTAAATCGTGTTCTTGCTCATTGGAATGAGCTTGAAATAAAAATGCAAATAGGAGGAAAATTAATGAAAAGAATAGTAACCCTTATTCTGGCAACGGCGCTCGTATTAATGACTTTTGCGGGTTGTGTCACGCAAGCACCACCGGCGGCAAACGATTCTGCTGCAACGGAATCATCCATATCCGCTAACCAGGCTGAAGGCGATGCGGAGAACGTAGCATCAGCGCCGAAATATAAGATGATCTTTATTGTAAAGAGCATGGCGGCAAGCTTCTTCCTCGATGTAATCGAAGGTGCGCAGGCTGCGGCCGAAGATCTGAATATTGAATTGAATTGCGTGGGTCCGGAGACGCCTTTCAGCGTGGAAGAGCAGACTCAGATCATTGAGCAGGCGATTATCAACGGTGTTGACGGCGTACTCGTTATTCCGGCGGATTCCGATGCGATCGCTACCGCAATTGAAAAGTGCAACGAAGCGAATATCCCCGTGATTACGCCCAATACCAAAGCAAACGGCGGCGATGTGGTCACATGGGTCGGCGCGGATAATGTTGAGGTGGGTTACACGCTAGGCAAAATTATGTGTGAATCCATTGGTGGAGAAGGCAATGTCGTGCTGCTTGAAGGCACACCCGGCAACTCTACGGCTGAAGAACGTACAGAAGGTTATAAGCAGGCGCTTGCTGAATATCCGAATGTTGTGCTGCTGGATTCTCAGCCTGCAAACTTTGAGCGTGAGGCAGGTATGAACTTAATGGAGAACTTCCTGCAGAAGTATCCGGAAATTGATGCCTGTGGTTCCGGTAATAAGGATATGACGATGGGCGCGATTGAAGCCGCAAAGAATGCGGGTCGTTTGGATCAGATCAAATTTATTACCTTTGATACGGACGATGACGTGATCGCGGGTATCCAGAGCGGCGAAGTATATGCGACCGGCAACCAGGATCCGTTCTCGCAGGGCTATTTGGCCGTAATATCCATGTATGCGCATCTGGAAGGCTGCCGTCTGCCGTCCATGATGCATTTACCGATGAAGGTCATCGACAGTTCGAATATAGACGAATTTGTTGCCTCGATGCAGAGCTAACGGCATAACAACGGAAACATCAAAATAATTACGGCGGGGGAACCGTTGGTCATAGACTTGACGGTTCCCCTAACCGGAAATGAGAAAGAAGAGATCAATGAATTATAAAAAGTTCAGCAATACCGATTTGGTTGTATCGGCTATATGCCTGGGTACCGTCAATTATGGGACGGCGATGCAGGAGACCGATGCGAAGCACCAAATGAGCAAATTTATCGACATGGGTGGAACGTTTATTGATACCGCACATGTTTACGGAGATTGGGTACCGCATGTAAACGCGCGTAGTGAGCGAGTGATCGGAAACTGGTTCAAAGAATCCGGCATAAGGGACAAGGTGGTACTGGCATCCAAGGGCGCGCATCCCAGAATGAACTCGATGGAGATACCGCGCTGCAGCGATGCGGAAATCGCCATGGATTTGGATGAAAGTCTGTCCTACCTAAAAACCGACTATATCGATCTGTATTTTTTGCACCGTGATGATACCAGACGACCTGTTGGCGAGATCCTCGAATGCCTTGAAGATAAGGTGCAAAAGGGTAAGATCCGCTATTACGGTTCCTCAAATTGGAACCTTGAACGGATCATTGAGGCACAAGCCTATGCCAAGACGCACGGATTGCATGGATTTGTTTGCAATCAGCTGATGTGGAGTCTTGGGGAAATCAATTTTGAAAACTTAGACGACAAATCGTTCGTCCTTATGGATAAATCGACATATCAGTACCACAGCGAGAATAATCTGAATGCCATGGCATATATGTCCGTGGCAAAGGGATATTTTGCGCGGCTGGCGCAAGGAGAGATCCTGCCATGGTCAGTGGAAAAGGTCTACGGGAACGAAGCAAACAAAAAAATATTTGCAAGATTGAAAGAAATTACCGGAACGCACTATTCAATTACAGATATTACCTTGAAATATCTGATGGTACATCCGTTCGTTTCGGTTCCGATTGCATCGTTTGATAATGATGCACAGCTTGAGGAAAGCCTCAAATGCTGTGATTTGGATATTTCAAAGGAAATGCTCGATTCGGTTAGTTGCTTTAAGCGTTTTTGACCCGGCAATAAAAAGCGATTCGGGAAAACAGATATAGACAACAGCGTAAGGGATAGGGCAGCACATAGGTTGTTGGCAGGGATCTGCGATTGGGAAAAATTCAAGCCGGCATTGACTACAACGATGACAGGCCGCTTTATTACACCATTTGTCCCGTGAAAACCAATTCTTTTGTTAAAGCAGGTACCATAGCACTGGGTCAGAGAAGCAGGATATTGCCAAGGGGATTTACTGCTTATGCCTGGCGCCGTAAGGCAGTACTTGCATGTTCGCTATCCAGACTTTACGCAAAAGAGATAGACCGGGATGCTTATTTGAGATCAACATGTTGATGGTGGATCAATAAAATACGGCGCCCATAAAAGAAATTTGGAGGAGAAAAATGAAAAAGGTAACGCGGGAGTTTAATATACGTGGGATAAAGGACTTGGAGGAGTTTCAAAAAGTAACGCATGCGTGCGGCCTTGATTATCCTTTGTCCGAGGATGTTTCAATATTAGCGGAGCCCATAACACTGGCCAGTGGAAAAATCATTCCGAACTCAATTGGAATTCCGCCGCTTGAAGGATTTGATGGAACGCCCGAGGGCGGGCCATCTGAATATATTTTCCGCAGATATGATCGCTATGCCAGAGGCGGATCGGGCTTGCTGTGGTATGAGTCCATTGCGATCTGTGATGAAGGGCGCTGCAACCCACTGCAGATGATTATCAAGAAGGAGACGGTACCGGAACTGAAGCGTCTTGTAGACCAGTCAAATGCGGCTGCAATCGAAGAATTCGGACGCAAGCCGTATAACGTGGTACAGCTTACGCATTCAGGAAGAAGAAGCGTCGATAAGGATTGGAATTCGAAGCCGCTCGCGATTACAGAAAACCCTTATCTTGATGATCATAATGCGGTGGATGGACAGAAGGGCGAGATCAGAATTATGACCGATGAGGAAATTGAGTTCATGATTCAACAGTTTATCGACGGTGCTGTACTTTCAGCCGAAGCTGGGTTTGATTCTGTTGATATTAAAGTCTGCCATGAATATATTCTCAGAGAGCTGTTGTCGGCATTTACACGTCCCGGTAAATTTGGCGGGAGCTTTGAAAACCGTACGCGCGCGATATTTGATATCATCCATGGGATCCGTGCTAAGCTAGGAAACGACATCGATATCTGTGTACGCCTGAATGCTTATGACTGCATTCCATATCCGTACGGGTGGGGTATGGCTAAAGAAGAGGGCGTTATGAAACCAGATCTCGAAGAGCCAATCAAGCTTTGCCGCATGCTGGTGGAGGAGGGCGTCGACCTAATCAATCTTTCCACGATGATGCCGCGTTATCGCCCGTATGGTGCGGGGTTGTTGGCGGAGCATGGAGATGGGGAGATTACACCTTTTTCAGGCGTATATGATTTGTTGAAGGCAACAAAAGAGATCAAGGAGGCTGTTCCGGGCGGTGTATTTATGTGTACCGGATTAACGTGGATGGACCAGTTTGGCGCGAATGTCGGAGCAGGCGGAAAAAAAGAAGGGTGGTTTGATATTGCCGGATTTGGGCGTCAAGGGTTTGCGTATCCGAATTTTGCGCGTGACATTATTGAAAAAGGGAAAATGGACAGAAACAAGGTGTGCCTGACCTGTGATAAGTGTTATGATATGATACAGATCGGTCATACACGCACCGGATGCGTGGCGCGGGATCATGAAATATATCTGCCAATGTACCGCCAATATGTACAGCATAAATAAACCCGGAATATAAGAAAAAATGAGGGAATGCTCCCAGCGTATTTTGCGGGGAGCATTTCGTTAGTCAGAAAAAATCTGCATGGTAGGGTAAGTTGTACAGGTTTGTAAACAGGTTTCTGTACGAGAGATATCTGGAGACAGTTGGACAAAACCGATAAATAGGTGGCTAGTGATTATGCTGAAATAAAAGGATAATTTATGCTGAAAAGAGATTTGAAGATATACAATATTTCATTGAAAATATCGGTAATTGCGACGGCGTTATGGTCTGGTACACTGGCTGTGCTACTTACAGATATCATTAACACCTACTCTCTGGTTGGAACAAGAGAAGGGCTCATGAGCAGCATGATCAGTATTGGCGCACTTACTGCTCTGGTAATTATCATCTTTTTCAATGGAAAGCTTAAAAAAGCACAGATTCTTATTGTATGTGGCGTGCTTACTTCCGTAGTGTTGATTACCCAAGGCATTTCGATGCCCTTTGCGATGTTTTTGGTTGCCTGTTTTGTGATGGGATTCGGACATGGAGCTACCGATTCTACTCAAAGTGCTTTTCTGGCAGATTTGAACCGCGGCAATACAGCAAAGCACATGGGTGCCATGCACGGTATATTTGGAATAGGCGGCGTTTTAACTCCTATCCTATTACATGAATTGCTCAAGCGTTATGAGTGGCACACGATATATTATATTGTGGGCATTACTTGTTTAATACTTATGATGCAGTTTGCACTGGTAACGCGCTTCATGAAAGAAAAGGTAAGCGGTGCAAGCCGCATAGAGTCAAAGCTGACCGCTGCGGGAATAAAAGAATTCTTCGGAAGCAAACAATCCATATTTCTCCTATTTACTATATTCTTTGGTGCTGCAGCGCAAAGCGGAATAATCATATGGACCATTCGATATGTATCCGTATCGCTGGACAGCCCGGATATTGCTGCAATATGTCTATCGGTTTTTTGGATCACAAGTACGGTAAGCCGCTTTGCTTCTCCTCAACTTCCTTTTAACCCGAGTCAAGTTATAGTATTTGGTGCTTTCATTTCGGCAATAACCTGATTGGCTGCTTTGATGATTAATCAATCACTGGGTATCTGCATTGCTTGTGGTATTACTGGTCTTGTCAGCGGCTCCTGTATTCCTATGTCTCTAAGTGAAGGGGCAGCAATTAATCCCGAGAAAACCGGATTTTCTACCAGCATTTTAATGATATTCAAAACCATTGGACAAATACTTTCTCCAATCGCTGTGGCGTTTGTAATGTCCCTAGGCAGTATGCAGACTGGAATGTATGTAACTTCTATCTTTTTTGTTATTAATGGAATTTTTGCAATATTGATGATTTCCCCAAAAAAATCTCATAGAGAGACGTTGACCGGAGAAATTTAGAACGAAGCTTTATTAAACAGGAGTCCTCCGGAAATTGTAAAGTCGAATAATGCGAGTTGTACGTATGCAAACAAAGGATGAAAGTAAGCCAAGCCGCCAGGGATCTGTGTGTTGCCGAAGCGACAATCTATAACTGGATCAAAGAACTTCGGTCCGATCCGACCGCCGGACTGCCGGCCAGAGGGCACCAGAAGCCAGATATCGAATACCAGTGAAAATACAAAATAATACGAGGAGTTATCATTGTGAACAACGAAAAAATAATCAAAAAAACATTTGAAGAAGGAAAAGAAATTTTCAGATTATATCCGACCTTTGTACCCAGACGTTTCTGTAAGGCAGGAAAAAGATTGAAGCTGCATCCTGATGACTATTATGCACTCGGCCTGGAGAGGGGTTCCATCAAAGAGCGTTGGTTTTCGTCAACAATTGCTGCGAATAACGGCCCTCTGGCAGTTGCCGATGAAGGCATGAGTTACGTGTCGGTCTCGGCAGATTCAGACGAAAAATTTACTCTCAAAGAGGCAGTTGATTCCCTTGGATCTGCGCTCATCGGCGAAGAATTGATGGAAAAATATCACGGCTGGCCGATGTATTCCAAATTCTTCGATTTTGAAAATCCGCTTTTTCACCACGTTCATCTGACGTTTGAAGATGCGGCACGCGTAGGAAAGCTTGGGAAACCGGAATCCTACTACTTCCCAAGACAGCTGAATAATTACAAAGGTGAATTTGACGCAACATACTTTAAAATGTCCCCACTTTGTCCCCACTTATAGTAAATGTAGGGTTAATCGTAGTAACCGCAGACACAACAAATCCCCTGGAAACCTTACAGCCAGGGCACTGAAAAACTTCTCGGATATTTTATCTGGGGAGTTTTTTAGCGTCTGTGAACAGAATGTTTTTGGTGTTAGATTTCTGGATGTGAAAAACGGGCGATAAGCAGCTCGAAAGAGATGCCTATCTCATTTCTTTTTTATTGGATTTCCATCAATTTCAGGATTCTTTTTATGTTTACGGCAAAAATAGTCATGGCACCCTGCAGCTGCATACTGTTTAACCCTGCAGACTGTGCCGTTTTGTATCCGTGAGCATATTTGAGTTCGCTGTTCTTCGCCTCGATCTTATATCTTTCTCTTGCCCTGTTTCGAAAGTAGGCGCTTTCCTGAAATTCTTTCTGTTCTTCACGAATATCGGATTGTATTCTTACTGTATATGTTTTAAATTGAGCACCTTCTTTGTAACAGCCATTACGAAGTGGACAAATTTTACATTTTTCAACATCAAAGTAATATATGACTCTTGGGCTTTTCTTTCCCTGTTGGCGATACTGCCCAGCTTTTCTGACACTCATGTGTCCAGCTGAACATACGTACATATCGGCGTCTTTGTTGTACTCGAATTCTTCCTGTGCCGTTCGACTTCCATAGGTTCTTGTTTGACGCTCCCGGGCAATCAATCGAATGTTACGTTCTCTCATATATTTCTGGTTGTTAGTATCTGAATAGGCCGCATCTCCGATGACTTCCTGCACATCCATGCCGGCTTTTTCACTTCTCTCGATAAGTGTTTGCAATTGTTTCCCGTCGTGTCTTTCTCCCGTTGTGACAGTGGCTGCTGTAATAATTCTTTCTTCTGTCATCGCAATGTGTGTTTTGTAACCATAGAACGAAGAATCCGTTGTTTTGTGCCCTACCTTTGCTTCAGGATCTGCGGAAATATTTCGGTTCTCAAGAGTGTCTTCGATCGTTTCTGCAAGAAGATTGGCACTTTCACAGACAGCGGGATACTGACACAGCCTGTCGTTTGCTTCAACTGCCCTGACAAGTTCTCTGCTATATGCGAGCACCTCCAATATACTGGAGTCTGCCTGCGGGCGGGCAGGTAATTGCTCTGCCTTTATATTGCATGACGAACAAAGTATCTTTCGAAGGCCATTCGACCTTTCAACCAGTGCGTCATGTGGAGACAGAAGGTTGTAGCGGGCATTTGTATGCGTAGAATCGACAATAATGGCCTTGCTCTTTATGACACCTTTCTCAACAGCTATCTGGACAGTCTTGCTGATGAGCATGTCGAGGACATCCATATTCTTAAGCCTTTGCTTGCGGAATTTAGTAAGGGAACTTGGATCGATGACATCCTCTTCCGGTGCCATGTCCAAAAAATATTTGATGGCCAAATCGCAGCGCGATCTCTCCACAAGGTCGACATCGGAAAGATCGTACAAAGATTTAAGAAACAAGTACTTAAACATGCGGATCGGATCGATAGCTCCGCGACCGTTGTCCGGACAATAGTTTTTCTTGAGTTCGTCATATACAAACGAGAAGTCAACTATTTGCCTGATCTTTCTGAGTTTGTGATCCGGGGGAACAATGAGCTCATAGAGCTGCAGATACGGGCTAAGTGGAATTTCCGGTTGCATTAACATATTCATCACCTTCTTTAAATTGATGATTGCATTATATAATATATTGATATTTATTTCAATCTATTGGAGGCTGCAAAAAAACTCTCCGGATTTTATTCCGAAGAGTTTTTCAGTGCCCTGACCTTACAGTATCTAGGGGATTTGGTGGTGGAGAATACCGGGCTCGAACCGGCGACCTCTTACATGCGAAGCAAGCGCTCTCCCAGACTGAGCTAATTCCCCAAATCAACACTACATATTATCGTAGTGTGACGCATAACTGTCAAGGTAATTCTGCTGTCTATACATGCGGAAAACCGGTAAAGAATCCGATTCGTCCGGGCTATGAGCGTATTACATTCAGGCCGGCCTTTTTGTAGATGTTCTCTAGGGATCTGAAAAGCGAGTCTGAAATATAGCCTTTATTCATTGTATATTCAAGTCCGCATGAGTCCCATTTCTGGCGGCCGTATTCATGATACTTGAGGAGCTCAAAACGCGCGTTGCCGGCGCCGCATTCGTGGAAGAAAGCGACAAAACGGTGGATGATTTTGGGATCGGCATTAAAGGATGCAATAAGCGGCGTGCGGATCAGCACGTTGGGGTGCCACGCAAGGGCCGCTTTGATATTTGCCTCTATCGTTTTGTTCGATACGCCGGTCATCTCGGTATGAATCGCGTCATCGTCGTGCTTGAAGTCTATAATAAGCAGGTTAATTAGTTCAAAAAGCTCCGGAAGCCTTGGATTTAGAGCGTTTGTCTCAATGGCGGTGTGTATGCCTGCGGCACGAAGACCCTCAAGAAGTTCCTTAAGTGCCTCGAATTGAAGTGTCGGTTCTCCGCCTGATATGGTGACTCCGCCCCCGTCAAAAAAGAGGGAACGGGACTCCTGTGCTTCGGCTATCAGATCTTTGACATCGACAGTCGTGCAGGAGAACGAAAGTCCGGCATTCTTCTGGGAATCGACGCATTCACGACCGGAACAGTCGGTGCAGTCGGTTCTGTCGAGCTTACCCTCAATAATGCGGCCCTGCGGGCACACATCATCCGTTAAATTGGTTTGGTGTACCAGCAGCGTTCCGCCGGGGGCAAGACCCTCCGGATTTGAGCACCACGGACAGAGCATATCACATCCCTGTAAGAAAAAAACAAGTCGGTTTCCCGTCCCGTTCAGTGAATAATTTATCCCTTTTCTCATAATTTTTAATTCCATGCGGCACTCTCCTATCAAACCATTCAAAATAAATTATAGATGTTTTCCAATAATTTGTCAATCGACTTGACAAATTATTGGAATGGGTGTAAAAGAGTGGAAGAATAAAAAGAAGAGAGAATTGTGGAGCTTTTTATGCGAATCATCACATTGAATGCAACCGAAATGAAGTCATTCAATCGTCGCCGTATTCTGGAACACCTCAGGACACAAAGTACGTCGCGTGCTGAATTATCAAGGATGACGGGACTCACCCGATCAGCCATCAGCCTGATCGTCGACGGACTTCTGGGGGACGATATTTTGCGCGAAGGCTGCGAGCAGGGTGGGCGGGTCGGAAGAAAATCCGTCAGTCTTGTCATTAACCCACTTGCGTTCTATTCAATCGGGCTTACTATTTCCCGCGGACATTATGCAGTCGGACTGGTTGATTTTGGCGGGACAATTCAAAAAAGAATCAGCAAACCGCTGGATCCCCATATGTCAGTGCTCGATACACTCGAACTTATCGCAAAGGAAGCAGAAATGCTCCTCCGGACACACGCTCTTCCGGGACGTCTTCTGGGAATGGGCATTACTGCCCCCGGACCGCTTGACGTGAAGCGCGGAATGATACTGCATTCTCCGCATTTTGAAAAATGGTCCGATGTTTCGATTGTAGACTTCTTTTCCACGCGTATTCCCGGCACGATTCTATTAGAAAATAAGGCCAATGCAATGGCGCTTGCCGAGAAAACTTTTTGTATGAAAGGCAAGTATGATTCCTTTCTTGAGCTTGTTATTGATACCGGTGTAGGGGCTGGACTTATTATTGAAGGAGATCTGTATAAAGGCGGGACCGGGTTCGGCAACGAGTTTGGCCATACCTGCATCAATATGAATGGTCCCCGCTGTGACTGCGGTAACTTCGGATGTGCACAGCTGTATGCATCCATTCCGAATCTGCTGGCGGCTGTCAGCAGAAAGAATCCGGAACTCGACAGCTGGGAGCGCATTGCGGATTTCTCTATGTCGGGGAACCCGGCTGCAAGTGCGGCCCTTGAGATGGAAGCTGAGTATCTGGCCGGCATCATAGTTAACGCAGTCAATATTCTGGACATGGAGGCGGTTGTCCTTTCGGGCGACATTACATATCACCCGGATGAATTGAATAATAAAATCACCCGGAAAGTCAACGACAGATTTATTGGCAGAGAGACCCGGCAGATTAAAATACTGTCCTCTTTGCTGACTGGACATCCGGCCATATTATCAAGTGCAAATCTAGTTCTCGAAAATTACGTCCGGTTAGGGGAGCCGCGTATTGACGACTTCCTGTGATGGCTCCGCACTTAATTCCCCTCTGAATACGGCCTGGAAAATTAAGGAAGCCGCTCCTATCAGCGGAGCTTTTTCTCCGAATTTCGCAAGATGTATGGGGATTTTTTTGGATCGATGCTGAAAAGCCAGCTGATTGGTCTTTGCTTCCAATTCGTCTATGACTAATTCCGCAAGAGGCGCTCCGTCATGTCCGATAAGAATGATATCCGGATCAAAGATATTTGCAAGATTCACAAGTCCTGTCATCAGGGCCTGCACAAAATCCGGGAGCCAGCTCTGCCGAAAGGCCTGATTCCCGCTGCTTTTCCGTATCAGAGTCTCTATGTCGGGGCTCTTCGTTTTTTGAAGCAGAACCGGTACACTGATGTACAGCTCGAGGCATCCCCTCTGGCCGCAGGTACACAGCGGCCCGTCCATTTGTATGGACATATGACCCAATTCTCCGCCGAATCCTTCACTTCCCTGCAGAATGCGTCCGTAGGAAATGATTCCGGCACCAATACCGTTTGTCAGACCCAGATAAACTACATGATGGCAGTTCTGTCCGGCACCATAGAGCTGTTCGCCCCAGGCGGCAGCATTCATATCATTGTCCAGAAGGACAGGCAGCTGATAACGCCTGCCCAGCATTGCCTGCAGTTCTACCTGCTCTATACCGTGAAAATTCGGGGGAGCCAGAAGTATTCCCTGCTTCAAATCGAGCGGTCCGATGCTGCAGACACCGATACCCAGTAACTTTCCGGCCGTACGGTCCAGAGCAGCTTCTGCTATGATTGTGTCAATCAGGTGAAATAGATCTGCTGTGAATTCCCCGCGGATCTTCTCCGGTTCGCAGCTTTCCGAGATAATAAGGGGCTGCCGCCATACCCGGTGGATCTCGCCGCTGATATCGGCAATTACACCCTGGAGCTCATCACGTGAAATGTATATTCCCACTGCCATATATTTTTTTATATTTAATGCAATCAGTGTGGATTTGCGACCAGTCTGAGTAAGCCCTGCCGCACTGCGGCTTTGGGGAGTATCATCTGAGGCTTTCTCTATCACAAGACCTTCCGTTAGCATTTCCCCGACGATATTACTGATTGCCATTTTGCTCAGGCCGAGATGAACGGCAAGTGTCAGGCGGGTTGATTCATGCTGCATGGACAGAAAGCGAATAACCTCCGCCCGGTTGGCCATACGGATATACTGCAGATTTTTAGCTTTCCGTTTTGATTCATTAGACATAACCGCCATTGCCGCACTCCTTCATTGCCATGTTCGGATAAAAAAATATCTGTGTATTTTCAGAACTCAAATGATATAAATACTACTATATTCCTGAATTGACTTTATCTTACCGGAACTGATTTGTAAAGACTCTTTATGAATTAAGTTTTTTGTGGTATTCTGGGCATACTGAATAAATTGCTGCAGAATGTTTTTCAAAATGACAGCAACTCCAGATTATCAGAAAACAGGAGGGTACAAAAATGCTTACCACAGAACAAAAGAAATATTACCGTCAGCAGGCTTTGAATTATTATGATAAGGCCCGGATAGTCCTGACACCGGAAGAAAAAAGCAATATTGAATTTGCTGATTTCGGGCTCGGGGAATTCGATCACACGGGTCTGATCCTCATTACATATGTGAATACCGCAAGAGTATGTTCAAAGGAGATGGTTCTGCTTCCCGGTCAGACCTGCCCGGAACACAGACATCCTGCCATCGGAAGCGAACCTGGCAAGGAAGAGACATTCCGCTGCCGCTATGGCGCCGTATACCTTTATGTTACAGGCACACCAACCGCAAAGCCTCTGGGCAGCGCACCAAAGGGCCGCGAGAAAAATTACACGGTGCGGCATGAAATTGTACTCACACCCGGACAGCAATATACAATAGAGCCTGATACGCTGCACTGGTTCCAGGCGGGGCCGGAGGGTGCAGTCGTTTCTGAATTTTCTACAAGAAGCCGTGATGAATCTGATGTTTTCACGGATGCGGGTATTGTGAGATGAATAAGAAAACACCTTCAATAGTTATTTTTGGCGGCGGAAATATTGGCCGCGGCTTTATCGGACAGTTGTTCAGCCAGGCAAATTACGAAGTTATTTTTATTGATGCCGTTCCGGTGCTCGTCAACGCCCTTAATGAGGCAGGGCAGTATCCGATACATCTGGTCAGTGAAGAAGGCAATCAGAATCTTATGATCGGTCCGGTCAGAGCAATTTTAATTTCCGATCAGGAGGCTGTAAATGCAGCTGTTGCAGAAGCAGACATTATGGCAACAGCCGTTGGTGTTCCGATTCTGCAGTATATCGCTGAGCCGGTTGCCAGGGCGCTGCATTACCGCAGCCTGTCGAATAATGCAGAACCTCTCGATATTCTTGTCTGCGAGAACAAACTGGATGCAGGTCATTATCTGAAAAAACTGATTTTGAAAGTGGATCCTGCACTCGGCAGTATGCTTGAACAGAAGATTGGATTTGTCGAGACATCAATCGGCCGTATGGTGCCTGTCCTTTCCGCGGAGGACAAAATGAAGTATCCGCTGATGGTCCGCACGGAGCCTTTTCAGGAATTGCCCCTCGATGCCGCCGGCTTTAAAGGAACGATCCCTGCTATTGCTTCACTTAAACCATTTGCACCTTTTCATTTTTATCATCAGCGCAAGCTCTACATTCATAATATGGGTCATGCACTGACCGCTTATCTGGGCTGGCTGATCGGCTGTGATACGATTGCGGAAGCAATCACCATTGCCGAGATCCGGTCACTGGTTGAGCATGCCATGCGTCAGGTCGGCGAAGCGCTGTCCAGGGAATACGGTGTTCCCTCCAGTGAACTCGAGGAGCATATACAGGATCTTCTGCATCGTTTTGCCAACAGGCAGCTCGGAGATACAGTCGACCGTGTCGGGCGCGATCCGATGCGCAAACTGTCGGTCGATGACCGCCTCGTCGGATCCCTTTTGTATACACTTAATCAGGGCATTGAACCTTTCTATATTGCGATCGGTATCGCAGCAGCCTTTCAATTTGCACCTGAAGGCGACACCGGCTCAGCTGAACTCGCAAAGATGGTCAGTCAGCAGGGTCTTGATCATGTGCTGCAGGAATACTGCGGAATAAAAGGAAATGCGACGTTAGACCATTGGCGCCAGATGATTCTGGCGCAGGATGCACTGCTCAAAATTCTGCAAAGCAAAAAAAAATGAGGATCAATGTATGAATCAAAAAATTGGACAGGTTATCGTTGCAGGTCATATTTGTCTGGATTTAGTGCCGGCATTTGAGCAGGATCACCAACAGAAATTCTCTGAGATGTTCGTTCCCGGACGGCTTATCCATATTGGCGAGTCCGTTCTTTCGAGCGGAGGCGCCGTATCCAATACCGGAATTGCCTTGCAGCAGCTCGGACTTTCGACCCAGCTTATGGGGAAGATAGGTGATGATCTGTTCGGCAAGGGTGTCCGGGATGTACTTGCGCCGTTTCAGGAAGGTCTCAAGCTGATCATAGATAAGACGACCAGTACTTCCTATTCCTATGTGATAGCGCCTCCGGGTACCGACCGCATTTTCTTGCACCATCCCGGTGCAAATGACACCTTCTGCGCAGACGATCTGGATTTCGACCTGATCTCCAAGGCGAGCCTTTTTCATTTTGGCTACCCGCCTCTTATGCGCAGGATGTACATCGACAACGGGATTGAGCTTTCCAATCTCATGAAGCAGGTGAAAGAGAAAAATGTTACGACATCGCTTGATTTAGCACTGCCGGATCCGGAATCAGAAGCAGGAAAGGCGGACTGGCGCCAGATTCTTACCCGTACGCTTCCGTACACGGATCTGTTTTTCCCGAGCATTGAAGAGATTCTCTACATGTTGGACCGTCCGGTGTTTGATGCGATTACAGCAGAGGTAAATGCTGCAGGCATCAGCTTCGTCGATGGCTATGATATGAACCATCTGGCCGATCTGTCGGAGCAGATTCTTGCTATGGGCTGTACCGTCGTTGTGATCAAGCTGGGACATAAAGGATTGTACATGCGTACCGGCTCTGCCGAAAAGTTCAAAGCGATCGGCGCCGGGGCTCCGGCGGATCTTTCAGAGTGGGCTGATCAGGCCTGGTTTGTCCCCAGCTATTATGTTGCTAAAATCGCGTCTACCTCAGGCGCCGGTGATGCCAGCATCGCCGGGATACTGGCCGGAATTCTCAGCGGGCAGTCATCAAGCCGGTCCCTGCAGTTAGGGTGCGCTGCCGCCGCCCAGAAAATCCAGATCCGCAAATCATTCGGCGGAATTGAGCCGCTCGAGACAATAATTCCCCGTCTCGACGGATGGAAACAGGAATCAGTCGAAAACGTTCCTGAAAGCTGGAAGTATGATGCCGTCAGAAAAATATGGAATGCAAAGAGAAGCTAAATTGTTCCGGATATGATAAGCTACGGACAAAGTAAAAATTGTGTTGGCTGGGCGGGATGCCCCGTCAGCATCAGGGGATGTCCCGTCAATACTAGGGGGAACAGGCGAGTATGATTAAAATTGTTGTGGCAGATGACGAAGAGAAGGTTTGCCTGCTTATTTGCAGTTTGATTGACTGGCAGTCTTTGGATATGGAGATTGTCGGAGTCGCACACAATGGCATTGAAGCTCTCAGTCTTGTAAAGCAGTTCAGTCCGGACATACTTATTACGGATATCCGGATGCCGGGATGCGACGGAATAGAATTGATCCGCCGTGTTAAGGAAATTGACAGTAATCTTGAAATTATCATCATCAGCGGCTACCGTTATTTTGAATATGCACAGAATGCCGTAAAAAACGGAGTGAAAGATTATCTTCTCAAGCCGATAAAAAAAGATGATTTGCTGCGGGCGTTAAACGAAAGTGCAGTCAAATATAAGATGAGACTTGAACAGTTATCCAATGAGGAACGCCGGGAAATGCGTCAGCAGAATGATGCCAACAAGCTGCGTTCCAATTTTTTCTCCGATGTCCTTTTTGCAAAAGAGATCCCGATCGGCAGTACTGCGGAAATCAACGAAGTCTATCACTACTCTTTTATAGAAGGGCAGTTCCAGATTGTCATTGTCAAGCTCGATTGCGGTTATGACATCAAATATGATGGCAGTATAAAAATACTGCGGGATAAAATGGTCCAGATCATGAACGATCTTCTGAAAGAAGACTGTCTGGATTTCGGGCTTTATTGTGAAGACTGCCGCGTGACCGGCATCCTGAATTATAAGGAAGAAGATAAGAAACAAATCAGGAAGTGCCTGAAAAATGTGCTTGATGAGCTCTCAATTCAGAAAAATATATTTCAATATTCCCAGTTCACCATTGGGATTGGAAATACTGTCGAACAGCCGGTACAGCTGCGGGAATCACTGGAGACGGCCCGCCGTGCTGTTGATGAGCGCCTGATTCAGGGCACCCAGAAAATAATAGAACCGGTGGTGCCTGCCGCGGCAGGCACAATCGTGGGGACCTTGCTCTCACAGCTTGACATATCCGTCGATGCGGCGCTTCTTGGGCTGAATAAAGATGACGTGCTGCACGCAATTGATGTGCTTCTGGAAAACTCCAAAGCAGAGTCCTCTCTGGATGGGCGGAGTATTTATCAGATTGTTACCGAGGCTTTCAGCACCTATATTCTGCTTATAAGGAATCATCAATTCGAGTTCGAGGATCAGACTGAAGTCTATGACAGTTTCTGTAAGTATGCACAGCGCTGCGGATCTGCAGAGGAACTTTTTGGATACTTGAGAAAGACGGTCGGGGAATCGCTTGATACTATTATTGAAGATAAAAAGCAGGCGGATACAAGACCGATACGCCTGGCCAAGCAATATATTCAGGCGAATTATATGAACCCTATTACTCTGGAAATTGTCGGAAGAGAGGCCGGGTTCAGTACTACGTATTTCAGCTCACTGTTCAAAAAGGAAACGGGTCGGAATTTTCTGGAATATCTGTCGCAGATCCGCATGGAAAAAGCCAAAGAACTCCTGAAGGATACCAATTTGAGCATTGCCATGGTTTGCGAGAAAGTCGGGTACAGTGATTTGAAGCATTTTACCAAGAGTTTCAGGACTGCCACAGGCATTAAGCCAAATGAATACAGGAAATTGTATTCGTAGGAGACAAAAGTATGAAGAGCCTCAAAAAAGGATATCTTTCTCATCGCGTCCAATATTTGTTCGCCATAATGATCGCTTTCATATCTGTTCAGCTGGTCTTTTTCGTATTTCTCGGCATGAAAGACAGCTTGTTTTTTTGGTTGGCCGCTGCCGCTGCGGTATTTCTCGGGATTGTCATCTGCCTTTATCTGAAATGGATTTATATTCCATACAAACAGGGCGCAAAGGTACTTCTTTTATTTGCCAGCGGTTATTTATTCCAGGATGTGTTTGACCAAAGGGTTGCCTTAAGCCCGGAATTTGAAAAGGCCCTCGAAAAATTCAAGGAAATGATTGATAAGAAAGAGATGATCAGTGCTTCAAAAAGACAGGCGCAGTACCTTGCCCTGCAAAATCAGATCAACCCGCATTTTCTTTACAACACGCTTGAAGGAATCCGGGGGGAGACATTAAGCGCAGGTCTTGATAATGTCGCAAATATGACAGAATCCCTGGCAACTTTTTTCCGCTATACCATTTCACAGGGCGATCATCTGGTTACCCTGGCAGATGAACTGTCGAATATTGAGAACTATTATGTCATTCAGCGCTATCGTTTTGGAGAACGCCTGAATCTAGTCGTTGATTTTGATGCAGACGAAGAGCTGAAACTTATGAAATATCATCTGCCCAAACTTACCCTGCAGCCAATTGTTGAAAATGCTATCTGTCACGGTATTGAGAAAAAAATAGAAAAAGGAACGGTAAGGATAAAAATAGAGACAACCCCCAAACGACTGGTCATTGTTGTTTCAGATGACGGCATCGGTATTGCAGGGGACCGTCTGGAGGAATTGAGCCTGAAGCTGAACCATACGGCAATAAATTACGTAAAACCCGACAGTGAAGAAAAGGGCGGTATTGCGATTGTTAATGTTAACAGCCGTATCAAGCTGTTATTCGGGGAGGAATATGGGACCTGTATATATAGTACTCCGAATGTCGGTACGGATGTTGTTATTACTCTGCCCCTGATTACGGATACAAAAAGAGAGATCATATGAGAGAAGAAGTCCTGAGACTCGAAAATGTAACGCGGATCGCTGATGGCGTCACCTTGCTGGAAGATGTGAATCTTCAGATTTTCCAGGGTGAAATTATGGGGCTTATCTGCATCAATTACGGCGGCCAGAATGAGCTGGTAGAGCTTCTTCAGAAGAATGTCCCGATTCATTACGGGCGTGTCTATTTTAACGAAAAACTGGTAAACAGTTATGAACACACCTCCTCAAGTATGAACAAAATTTCTATCATTGAACGGCACAGCCGGTTAGCGGATGACTTGCGTGTAGCGGACAATATTTTCGTGCTCCGGCACGGATTCAAAAAATACCTGATAAACCGGAACAAATTGAATGCTCAGTTAAGGCAGTTTACAGATGAGCTGGAACTTGATCTTGACGGCGACAGACTGGTGGCGCGACTGACTCCCTATGAAAAATACGCCTGTGAATTACTGCGTGCCAT
>Ga0209430_1000818_pt1 | contig 27063 bp, 29 predicted proteins | sample BarGraIncub1133A_FD_184504 | JGI IMG/M metagenome (GOLD analysis project Ga0209430, IMG submission 184504) | Arctic peat soil microbial communities from Barrow, Alaska - Barrow Graham LP Incubations 11-33A (SPAdes) (version 2) | ecosystem: Environmental > Terrestrial > Soil > Wetlands > Peat... | reverse complement strand
GCCACTCGGGAACCCATCCATGTGAATGCAAATGGAGCTGGAAACAGGACTTGAACCCGCAACATCCTCATTACAAGTGAGGTGCTCTACCAGTTGAGCTATTCCAGCATGTTTATCACTTACCTTGCTCTAGCGACATTTATTATTATATAACAATAACTGTCTTATGTCAACATATTTTTTGGTGGCGGCGCAGGGATTTGAACCCCGGACCCTTCGGGTATGAACCGAATGCTCTAGCCAGCTGAGCTACGCCGCCATATAGATACTACAAAATGGAGCTAATGACCGGGATTGAACCGGTGACCTTATCCTTACCAAGGATACGCTCTACCGACTGAGCTACATCAGCGGATTGGTTGCGGGGACAGGACTTGAACCTGTGGCCTTCGGGTTATGAGCCCGACGAGCTACCAACTGCTCCACCCCGCGATATTTAAGATACGATTTGATAATTATGGTGGATGGAGAAGGATTCGAACCTTCGAAGGCGGAGCCGGCAGATTTACAGTCTGCTCCCTTTAGCCACTCGGGAACCCATCCATGTGAATGCAAATGGAGCTGGAAACAGGACTTGAACCCGCAACATCCTCATTACAAGTGAGGTGCTCTACCAGTTGAGCTATTCCAGCATAACCTTTGACAAGGTTTAACTCTATCACATTATTTAAGTTCTGTCAATTATTTTGTTTTTAATAATTTTTTCAGCACTCAAAGCGATACTTAAATATCTTATTACATTTAAGCAAATCTGTCAATAGGCTTTTTAATAAAAGCCTATTGACGGCCGAAAAAATAATAATAGGACATAAACGCCAGTACGAAGCGATAATAAGCAAAAGATGCCAATGTTGACTTATTTAAAAATCTTATAAACCAAACAACCGAGAAATATGCCACGACAAAAGCTACCCCAAAGCCAATCGCAAACATTTGTATATCAGCCATACTAAGCTTGTCCCACACTTTTAGCAAATCATATAAACACGCTACTGCCATTAACGGCACCGCAATAATAAAGGAAAATTCAGCTGCTGCCGTACGGCTTATGCCTAAAATAAGCCCGCCGGAAATGGTAGAACCTGACCTTGAAAAACCCGGCCATAAAGCTAGCATTTGGAATAATCCCACGAAAAAAGCTTGTTTCAATGTAATATTGTCAACATTATTAACAACTGGACGTCTCGCAACTTTCTCAGCTATCAACATAAATATAGCACCCACAATCAAACCGGCAATAACAACACCTGGTGAAAATAAAGCTTTAATATGTGTATGTAATAAATAGCCCACTCCCATTACAGGTACAATACCTGCCAAGACATGTTTAATAGACAGCCCATTACCATAAATACTAAATTTTTGCGGTTTAAACATACGGGAAAATTTATCCCGATACAAAAACAATACAGACAAAATAGCACCCAGCTGAATAAAAACTTCAAATACGCTGGCTTTTTCTCCTTCAAAGCCAAGCATATTCCCTACTAAAATCATGTGACCTGTAGAAGATACAGGCAAATATTCTGTCACACCCTCCACAATACCAATAATTACCGCAATCAGATTTTCACTCACTATACCACTTCCTCATTTTTTGAAAAGTAATCACAAAATTTATTATACCTTAATTGTAATCTTAATAATACCCTTTTCTTGGACTCTTTTTAATTCATAATATTCTATATAATTAGAATTACACATTCTATAGTGATCAATGTCTTTAGTGCAACCTCTATAGTCGAACTAACATTTCTTGAGTCTATTAAAATAAGCAGAAAGAGTTTCGCAAGCGTCCCTTTCTGCCTGATAAGCTTCAATGTCTATCTTTACAATAAAAATTCATTGGACTCAATTTAATAGGTAGCCAAATCGGCTTACAAATTTTTCTGGATCAACATGTATCGTTAATGCGATCTTCTTTAAATCAAGTTGTGTTGAAGACTCACTTTTCTCCAACCTAATCATATATTCTCTAGCAATGCGATACTGATTTGAATTGATATCGACCATCCGCACCTGAGTTCTTTTTGTCTTCATGTCTAATATTTTCTCAAACGAAATAGGTACAATCTGATTGCTTTGAATCGTAATCATGGCATCTGTGCCATGATTTTTCAAGAAATCAAAAGCAGCAAAACCTAAGTTACGAGTATATTCAATATCAAAGGCATTAGGCGGAGCACAACGTAATTCATATCCTATCTCTTTACTAACAATCGTCATATTTATTCCCATCTCAGCCAGACTTTGCCCTACAGCTTGTTTTAACAAACTAGGAAAATCCAGTTCATTATAGCGAATATGTCCATGATCGTCAAAACAACTACTATCGAGCTCCCGCAAATCCTCTACTGCTATTTTTTCAATGACCCCCTCAGCAACAACAGCAGCGCCATAGCCACGTCCACCTGCAAATCGTTTAATAATTGAACCTACCAAAATATCGACAAGTGTTTGCAGTCTAATTTTTTCCTCGCCAAACTCTTCAGGAATGATGGTTAATGTTGCACCAGCACTTTTCCCAATACCCAGTGCCAGATGACCGGCAGTCCGCCCCATAGCCACAGCAAAATACCACCGTCCAGTAGTTTTAGCATCTTCCATTAGATTAGCGACCAACTGTGCCCCTAATGCACGGGCTGTTTCAAAACCAAAGGTGGGAATCCCTTCAGGCAACGGCAGATCATTATCAATGGTTTTAGGAACATGAACAACACAAAAATCAACTTCTAACTTTTGTTTAGCATACTCTGATATCTTACATGCCGAATATGCTGTATCATCACCACCGATAGTTACTAAATGAGTTACGCCCATTTCAATCAAGGTCTCAACTACATTACTTAGACTGGTTTCACTTTGAGTGGGATTGGCCCTAGCAGTCCTAATAATACTACCACCATCAAGATGAATTCTACTAACCATATCCACAGTTAAATGAACAATGTTTTTTTTACCTTTTATCAGCGAAGAATATCCATCATAAATACCAATTACATCCCAGCCATGTTTCCTAGCTTCAATTGTCACAGCACTAATTACACTATTCATACCAGGAGCTGGCCCTCCTCCACACAAAATAGCTAACGTATTTTTAACTCCTATCACAATATCGCCTCCCCATATTTTAAATTAATTCCAGTTTACTCTAGACGCTTATTAATAAATTTTCTTCGATAATATCAATTTAAACCTTTTCGCCAAATACACATTTGCCCTTTGTTTGAAAATAATTATATACTTAGTAAATATAAACAAAAAAGACTTGGCTTATGCCAAGTCTCAATTATCTTTACTCGGAATCAGAAAGTGTTTATTTTCTCACCTAGTCCGTAAAAAAAAACTTGGCTTACGCCAAGTGTCAGTTGCTTTTACTTAGAATCGGAGAGTGTTATACTTTCTGACCGAGTCTGTAAAATAAGAAAAGCTTAGCTTACGCCAAACTTTTCTTTTATGCGTTAATCATCAATGTTGTCGCCATAACCGCTTAATCCTTGGTTATCTTTACCGAATCCTGCAAGCCCCTTATACATTCCCTGAATATCTTTGTCATCACCACGATTATCTAGATATCGTTCAAGCTTGCGCTTGACCCGTTGAAGAGCATTATCAATGGATTTTACGTGACGCTCAAGTTCCACAGCTATTTCTTGATATGACTTTCCATCAAGATATGCCATCAGCACTTTCCACTCGAGATCGCTTAAAATTTCCCCCATTTTTTCTTCAATATCAATAAATTCTTCCCTGCTAATAACCAGATCTTCAGGATCAGATATCTTAGAACCTGACAATACATCAAGGAGGGTCCGATCAGAATCTTCATCATAAATAGGCTTATTTAAGGATACATATGAGTTCAAAGGAATGTGTTTTTGCCTTGTAGCTGTTTTAATTGCCGTAATAATCTGACGAGTCACGCACAGTTCCGCAAAGGCTCGAAAAGAAGAAAGTTTATCAGTACGAAAATCCCGAATTGCTTTATACAATCCAATCATACCTTCCTGAATGATATCCTCACGATCAGCACCAATCAAAAAGTATGACCTAGCTTTCGCGCGAACGAAGTTGCGATACTTGTTAATCAAGTAGTCGAGTGCGATTGTGTTATTATTATCTTTTGCATCAAGCACAATTTCTTCATCACTCATATTCTCAAATGAGCCATACAGATCGCATTGAGTATTAAAACGCATCGCATCGCCCCCACTCTCAAAATTGGTACATATCCACAAAAAAGAAAATGCACTAAAGTATTAGTGCCTCAAGCCATGTGTACATGCCACTTCAAAGCAAATTATACCTCACACATCTCTACTTAGTCAAGCTTAAATTGTCCAAAGACGCACAGGTCTACACACTTCATTGAAATCTTCAGCTACATGACTACTTAAATATTTCAAAAGACGCTATTGCTTTTTTGAGGCAAAGGGCGGTATTTGTGTACCTACTCTTATAATAGTATTATCAGGTAGATAGCGATCTTTTGATAATATCTCACGTTTAACTTCACGCCCGCCTGACCGCACTACTCTTACTGTAGTAATGGCATACCCTGGTTTCCCTTGCTGTTCTATCTTAAATTCCCCTAAATATAAAGCATCATCTTGTTTCTTAATGATTTCTGGGGGTATAGGTTCCTGATCCACAGATATAATTTCTACAGACCCAGCTATGGGACTTTGTCCAAAAATACCGACCATCAGCTTATTACCATTAACTTCAGCCATAATCATAAGTGGCCCAGAGGTATTATTGGCAAACTTAAAGTCCAAGGCATCAAAGGCCACAGTAGCATCTCGCCCCAAAGGTACATAAGAGAGTGGCTTGGAATGGTTATACCGTTCCACAATCTCCAAATTGGCTAAGATGACTACATTATATAACGTAGAAGAAAGCTGGCATATCCCCCCGCCAATACCTGGAACAAACTCACCGTCAACAATCTCCAACGCTTCTTTAAAACCATAAATTTCCTCTCTCGGTCCCACTGTTTCGTTAAAGGAGAAAGTCTTACCTGGATAAACAATATGTCCATTAGCCTTCCCAGCTGCCAATTTGATGTTGGCTGTGCGATTGATATCTTGGTTGTTAAAAACGGTCGTATATACACCAAGAACCTGACTTATACCGTTTTTAGTCACATCAACTGCAGTTACTTCAGGATAAAGAGTCATTACTGGCAAGGCTACAACATTGTCCTCCGATTTCATAAAAGCGTCCAAGACAAGCGGGCGCAATACATCAGCCTCTAGCCTGCATCCCTGCTGCTCAGGAATAAGACCACCTGTTATCATACTGAGGGTAGCATTGCGCGCTGGACGCTCAATCGTACCTTGCCACTGTTCAATTAGGTTATTCAACTTCACTTCATTATATTTTGCGCTCAGGGAAATATTATAACCCTTTTGTGCAGCTATCTGGATTTTGTTAACTCGCTCCCACCACGGACCACCCCGCCCATAACTGAAAGCAGCATCAAGGGCAGCATCGACATCAATATCAAAATCAATACTTGCTGCATCTACGTTAAATACCATTTCTCCATAATATAGTACAATGTTTTTGTCATGATGCTCTTTTTGCCAAAGGGACAACATCTGAGCAACGTCCTCCCGACTACGCCCACTCAGATCCACTCCTTCGATAGATACCCCCTTATATATATTGGGATAAGATAAGGAAGGTATCAGAAAAATAGAACTCAAAGAAATCAATATAACAATGCTTATCGCGGTCATTACTAACCACGGTTTTTTCACTTATTTCTTCATCTCCCGTTGTCTGACAACCTCATATAATAGTAATGAGCAGGCTACCGAGGCATTCAGTGAATTAATCTTACCTAGCATAGGAATACGCACAACAAAATCACAATGTTCCTTAATGAGCCTCCCTATGCCTTTGCCTTCGCCACCTACCACTACCACAATAGGGCCAGTTAAATCAGCTTCGTAATAATTTTTCTCACCATCCATATCAGCGCCAACTACCCACATGCCTGCCTTTTTTAACTCCTCAAGGGTCTGAGATACATTGCCAATTCTAGCCACAGGTACATACTCTACTGCTCCCGCCGAAGTTTTGGCTACAGTGCCTGACAATGGACAACTACGTCTTTTAGGTATCAATACCCCATGTACCCCAGCGGCATCAGCAGTACGTAGAATAGCCCCCAAATTATGAGGATCTTCCAATTCATCCAACACGACAATAAACGGTACTTCATCAGGCGCCGTGGCTTTGGCTAAAATATCCTCCATCTCCGCATAAGCTACCGGTGGTGTTGTGGCAATCACGCCCTGATGTTTCTGACCTTTTGTCATTGCATCAAGTTTACTCATCTCTACTTCTTGCACGATCAAGCCATTATCACGGGCAAGGCCAAAAATTTCCCTGATGGAGCCTTGACGTTCCCCTTTAGCTACCATTATTTTATTGATAGGGCGGCCACTTTTCAGAGCCTCCAACACGCTATTACGTCCCATAATAAATTCTTCTGATACAGATTCTAATTCTATTTCTGACATAAAACCAATTCCCTCCAGCCATCATCTGATGACATTTTATTTTCCCCTTTTTTATATAAGGTATGCATTCCATACCTTATATGCATTCCATACCTTATATGCATCGCCATATAGGCTTAATTAGATTTCACAAGTTGATCTAACTTCTCTGAAGAGTGGCGCTGCGGTTTACATACTTAAGAAAGCTATAGTGAATATCATTATAGCTTTTCAAATCACCTGTAGATACTAATTCCCAGATTGCTTCTGTGTCTAAGTTAATAAAATGTTTATCTGCAGCATATTTGCTTTCGATCTTAGTTACATAGACCTCTGTGCAATAGGGTAGGAGCTGAGCGTACACTAATTGTCCACCTATGACAAATACATCATCCACATTATAATTTTTAAGTTCTTGGAATAATTCATCCAACGAACGGCATATCGTTACCTTTTCATTCTTAAAGCACAGATTCTTACTTAACACAATATTTATTCTGTCTTTTAAAGGCTCTTTCCCTGGTAATGATTCAAATGTTTCCCTTCCCATAACCACTACCTTACCTAAAGTCACCCGCTTAAAAAGCTTCATATCTTCTGGAATCCATTGTAATAAGTTGCCCCTACATCCAATTGCCCAATTTAAATCAACCGCAACAATAGCTTTCATCACATTCTCCTTTTTAAACAGCAACAGGAATATTTTTTATCTGGTCACCACTTTGATAGTCCTCTAGCACAAAATCCTCAACCTTAAAATCATAAAAGTCCTTTTTATCTGGATTAATCAACAACTTCGGCGCTGGATATGAAGTCCGCCCAATAAGTTCTGTAATTAACGGTATATGCCTATCATATATATGGGCATCAGCAATGACATGTACAAATTCCCCAACCTCAAGATTGCTTACTTGCGCCAGCATATGCACAAGAATCGCATACTGAGATACATTCCAGTTATTTGCGACCAAAATATCTTGTGATCGTTGATTTAGGATTGCATTTAGTTTTCTACCAGTGACATTAAAAGTCATACTATAAGCACAAGGATATAAGTTCATTTCATGCAAGTCACTGTGGTTGTACATATTAACTATAATCCTTCTACTATAGGGATTATGTTTTAAATCATACAACACCCTGTCAACCTGATCAAATTCCCCTTCACTGTACTGATGTTTAATTCCTAGTTGATACCCATATGCTTTTCCGATTGAACCGCCTTCATTAGCCCAACTATCCCAAATACGGCTATTAAGATCCTTAATATTATTTGATTTTGCTTGCCATATCCAGAGTAGCTCATCAATTGCAGCTTTTAAGTTTGTCGGCCTTAACGTAAAGATCGGAAACTCTTCTGAGAGATCATATCGGTTAACAACAGCGAATTTCTTGATAGTATAAGCTGGCATACCATCAGTCCACTTTGCTCTTACATCTTCACCTTCAGAACAATTTCCATTATCAAGGATATCCTTGCACATCGCAATAAAAATATTATCAGCCTTACTCACAATAACGTACCTCACTTATCTTAAGACATTGATTATATGGAGGAAGAGATAAGCACTTATTTCATCCCCCATATTTCTAAAACCTTGATTAATTTGCTGTCATTTCACTAACTCTTCTGCCCTCCACTATTCTTAGCTGTATTTGTCATTTCCCGGGTAATAACCGCGAAAGACTTCTCCGCAATTTCTGACAGACGCTCATAATTTTTACTTAAATACAAATAGCCCAGTAAGGTCTCAAACCCTGTACTACAACGGTAATCAGCCACAGTCGCACTTTTCGGCACAGTTGATTTGGCATTGCGCCCTCGCTTGGCAATACTTATTTCTGCCTCTGTTAGCTCCCGTTCTAGAGACTTATAAGCTACAGCCTGCATGGTAGCTGATACGATCCTGGCATCAAGAGTATGTAGTACCCGCACTTTATTTTGCTCATAAGATAACATTTTAGTACGCACATACAAGGAAAAATATGCATCACCAACATAAGCAAGCACCAGAGCGTTCAACCGTTCTACTGGTACCTCATTATATTTTATCGGTGGCGGCCCATCGCCGACATTCTCACCAAAAGCATTTTGCATTAAAAATTGAAATTGATCAAATTTCATCGTTTTTTCCACCTCACGCCTTGAGGTGAATCTTCTAAAATAATCCCTACTGCCCCTAGACTATCACGGACCTTATCTGCAATAGCCCAATTTTTAGACTGACGAGCATCCTGACGAATACCAATAATAATATCCATCAATTGTCCAATCAACTCTTGACTGTCATCAATTTTATCCTGCCGTTCCTGCACTAGTATCCCAAGCACATCAGCCATCATAAAATACACATCACCCACAGCTGAATAGGCCTCTAAATTATATTCTTCCTTGCCAGCCACGACTGCACTGTAATATACATTAATTTCCTTAGCCAGCCCAAACATTACGCCAATAGCCAAGGCCGTATTAAAATCATCATCCATAGCGGCATAAAAATCCTGCCGCGCCTGCACGGCTACTGTTTGTAGATGATTGTTTTCAGTCGATACCAGGCTGGCCATTTTTCCCAAATGATTACTATTTTCTACCGCCGTGCGTAGTCGCTCTAAACTGCGCTGTGCTTCAGACAAACGTTCATCGCTAAAATCAAGGGGACTTCGATAATGGGTCGACAAAACGAAAAAACGTAATACGTCTGGAGAATAATGTTCTAAAATATCTTTAACCAAAAAGAAATTCCCCAGAGATTTACTCATTTTTTCTTCATTTACAGTAATAAAACCATTATGTAGCCAATAATGTACAAAGGGTTGTTCTTCTTCAATAAAAGCCTCGGATTGGGCAATCTCATTTTCATGATGGGGAAAAATCAAGTCGCTGCCACCACCATGAAAATCAAAACTCTTACCCAAATACTTCAGAGACATGGCTGAGCATTCAATATGCCACCCTGGTCTCCCCTTGCCCCAAGGACTATCCCATGAAGGTTCACCAGGTTTGGCACTTTTCCATAGGGCAAAATCCATCGGATGGTTTTTCCGTTCATCCACATCCACTCGCGCCCCTGCCTGCATATCTTCGATATTACGCCCGCTCAATTTACCATATCCATCAAACTTCTCTATGCTATAATATACATCACCATCAACAATATAAGCATAGCCTTTTGCCACTAGGGTCTCAACTATATTAACAATTTCCAACATATGTTCAGATACTGTAGGGTAAATATCTGCCCGACGAATATTTAGTTTATCCATAACCTCAAAATATGCAGCAATATATCGATTGGCAATCACATCCCAGGTTACCCCCTCAGAATTGGCGGCATTAATAATTTTGTCATCAACATCCGTAAAATTCTGTACATGATAGACCTTAAACCCATTATGTTCCAGATATCTTTTAATGACATCCCAGGTAATAAAGGGTCTGGCATTACCAATATGAGAATGATTATAAGGTGTTATACCACATACATACATCTTAACCTTACCAGCTTCAACTGGCACAAACTCCTCTTTGCGCTTTGTTAACGTATTATAAACTCTTAGTGTCATTTTTTCTTAACTCCTCCTCTAATTGGCTTATCCTTTGTTCTAGTTTTCCTATGTTACGTTCCATACAATTCATCATTTCAGCAACAGGGTCAGGTAGATCATCATGTTCTAGATCAATAGTTCCATAGCTAGCGCCATTAATTTTTTTACCATTATGCCATACCACTTGCCCTGGAATACCTACCACAGTGGAATTCGGAGGAACTTCTTTTAACACCACTGAACCTGCACCAATTTTAGAATTATCTCCAACTTTGAAAGATCCTAGTACTTTAGCGCCACTAGCTACAACCACATTATCACCAACAGTTGGATGCCGTTTACCTTTTTCTTTACCTGTACCACCTAGGGTTACCCCCTGATAAAGGGTAACATTATGACCGATCTCAGCAGTTTCCCCAATGACAATACCTGTACCATGATCAATAAATAATCCTTTGCCGATTGTCGCACCTGGATGGATCTCAATACCCGTTACAAAGCGGGCCCAATTAGAAATCATCCGGGGCAAGAGAATAAAACCACGCCGATAAAGCCAATGACTGATACGATGTAGCCAAATAGCATGCAGTCCCGGATAGCAAAGTAGCACTTCCCACATACTTCTAGCGGCGGGATCGCGCTCAAATACCACCCCAATATCTTCTTTGATACGTGTGAACATACTATTCCCCCTCTTTATCGAAATAACCAACAAAAAGACCACCATCTCATACAGAGACAGTGGTCCGTGATCCCACTCTGCTTAGGTGCATAAAATAGTACACACCTCTTAAATAGCACAATAACGGTTGCTACCGAGCCAGCTTACTTGACTTTCAGCCAACCTGCTCACGGGTGCATTTGGGTGCATCTTATCTAGTATCGCTCTCAGCCAGTGGCGCTACCTCTCTGGAAGTCAGTGTTACACTTACTTATCCCAATCATCACATTTATTAAATTATACTCGGAGGAAATAACAGTGTCAATCAGATTTTAGTAAGCGTCGTAGTAAGCCTCGTCAATATCCGTTCTCTGCCGATAAGAGCAATAATTTTATCCAAATCAGGTCCATGCATCTTGCCTGTTAGCGCTACCCTAATTGGCATAAATACTTTTTTACCACCCAATTTTAATTCTTTAGTAATGCTTTTGAGTAGAGCTTTTACCGATGGAGCATCTACAATTTCAAGGGCCTGTAATTTTTCGCGGAAACTATCCATAACCTGAGAAACGTTAGCATCACGCATTATTTCAGCCGCTTCTTCATTTTCAAAATTAATGTCGTCATTGAAAAAGATATCAATATGGGCCACAATTTCTGCCCCATGACTAATATACTCTTGTAGCAAACTTACCACAGCAATCAGCCAAGTTTTTTTCTCTATCGATATTTCATCACCAATATAGCCTGCTGCTTTAATATGAGATAATGCAAGCTCCGTGACAACTTCTGGACTGGCTTTTTTAATATAATGAGCACTAATATAGTTCAATTTATCAACATCAAATATTGCTGGGCTTTTAGCTACTCGATCCATAGAAAATTGTTCAATCAGCTCATGTAGGGAGAAAAATTCTTGTTCGCCAACAGGTGACCAACCTAAGAGAGCTAAGTAATTCACAATAGCCTCAGGTAGATAACCCATTTTACGATACTGATCAACAGATGTGGTGCCATGACGTTTACTCATTTTACTACGGTCTGTGGCTAAAATCAGTGAAATATGGCCAAACTGAGGGGGCGTAAAGCCTAACGCCTCATATAAAACCACTTGCCTAGGTGTATTTGACAAATGTTCTTCACCACGAATGACATGAGTAATACGCATTAAAGCATCGTCAATGACAACCGCATAATTATAGACTGGAACACCATCTGATTTTACAATAACAAAGTCTCCCACACCATTGGAGTCAAAACTTATCGTATCACGGACCATATCTTTGAATACAATCTGTTTATTTTCTAATACATGAAAACGTACAGTAGGCTTGCGACCTTCAGTAATAAATTGAGCGATCTCAGCCTCTGTAAGGTGACGGCATCGTCCATTATAGCGCGGTGTTTCACCTCTAGCCTGCTGGATTTGCCGCGCTGCTTCAATCTCATCTTCACTACAGTAGCAGTGATACGCCTTCCCGTCGTTTAATAGTTGCTCAGTATAAGTATGATATGTATCTAAACGCTCAGTCTGACGATATGGTCCATAAGAACCTCCCACATCAACGCCTTCATCCCACGTAATACCCAACCAGTCCAAGGCATCATTAATATTTTCTTCCGATTCCTTGGTCGAACGCTCCAAATCCGTGTCTTCGATTCGCATAACAAGCTTGCCATTATATTTTTTTGCGAGTAGCCAATTAAATAATGCTGAACGAGCACCACCAATATGAAACGGACCTGTAGGACTTGGTGCAAACCTCACCCTAATTTCCTGCTGTAACATATAAACTTACCTCCAAAAACTTTTTTTGCAATATCTTATATTACCACTATCAGACTATATTCTTTTGTGAGTTCCATATAATTCTAGCAGATTCTATATATTTATGCAAAAAAAGCTTTTGAATTCACTATTGCACTTTTATTAAAAATAAGCCATTTATAATATCTGGCGCAACTAAAGTCGTCGCTCTGCTATATGATCCGGACACAGGCTTAGCACCATCAGAGAGCAGAGCCAACCGCCACACTACCTTATCGTTATACCACAGTTCACTACATGTGATGCCATCCTCTTGACGCATTACCTGTATATTTAGCGTAAACCCTGCCGCTAATACTTTGCTAGGCCAAACTAGCGCACATACAACAAACAGTATCCATATTACTTTACGCATAAATAACCCTCCATATTTTTATAAAGAAAACTTAGCTTTCCCTATGCCTCAATTCAAGGGGAAATTTTAGAATTCAGATTATCTATAATATGTATCAATACACAAATTTTATACAAATATTTCTTAAGCTCATTCTTTTTATAATTTAAAGGGAATTTTAGGATAATGTTGAATTAAGAGTGTAAAATACGAATATATCAACATTCAAGCTGACAACCCTTACTTTATATTTTCCAATAACAATGATAGGAGCGAATTAAATGAAAAAATTTGTTAGATGCAAAGCCTGTGGATTCATTATGGATGAAAACCATCTTAAAGATCTTTGCCCTGCGTGTGGATTACCAAAGACAGTTTTTGAACCATATACGAAAAAGATTTCACCCAATCGCAAGTTTATTATTGATCAGCATCTTCACCCGATTGGTGTTCATTTCCCGCAAGTCTTTATCGCAATCATTATGTTCATGCTTGTTCTTGCCTTCTGGGTAGAGGATCCTTTGCGAGCAGAATTTTTAGTAATGGCTAAATTATCGATTTTGGCCTTACCGTTCTCCGTACTTCTCGGTTTTATCACTGGAGTGATTGATGGAAAAATCCGTTTCAAAAAGCTGACAACACCTCTTCTAATCAACAAAATGATTGTAGGAGCTATTCTCCAGGTATTATCAATTGCCATCTTTGCCTTGTATCTAGCAAACGGCTTTACTACAGCAAACATGTTAGTTATCATTATACTAAGTATTCTATCTGCCGCTTGCGGTGTCTATCTTGGTAAAGCAGGTGCTAGTATGTCCGATTCCATAATGGCTGGTTAATATGCAAACTTCTTCTACGTAAAAAACTGCCAGCCTAAAGGGTTGGCAGTTTTTTATATTTTTTCATTTCCTACTCATTTTTCACGATAGATGCTATCGCGTAAGCGGCAATGCCTTCACCTTTGCCAGCAAACCCCAACCCCTCAGTAGTTGTTGCTTTTACATTAACCTGTCCTATTTCCACTTGCAGGGCAGCAGCAATTCGCTGGTTCATCTCAGGAATATAAGGGGCCAACTTTGGCCTTTCTGCCACAATAGTCGCATCAATATTGTTGATTATATACCCATGCTCAGCAATTATTTCCCGCACTCGCTCTAAAAGGATGATGCTCGACACACCTTTGTATCTCATATCCGTATCAGGGAAATGCTTGCCAATATCACCTAATGCCGCTGCTCCTAAAAGTGCATCTTTTATCCCATGTAATAGCACATCAGCATCTGAATGTCCATCTAACCCATAAACATAAGGTATCTCTACCCCTCCTAGTATCAATTTTCGCCCTTCTACCAACTTATGTACATCATAACCCATACCAAAGCGTACCATATTCTTTGCCTCACATTCTTTGTTATAAAAAACACTATTTTTCCCCTTTATTAATGCCTCAGCAATAATCAAATCCTCAGGTGTAGTCACTTTGATATTTTCATAGCTACCAGCTACAATTTTAATATTAACGCCTATTCGTTCAACCAATGATGCATCATCTGTACCAAGATAGCCATCCTGTGCTGCTTGCTCATATGCTTGCCTTAAAATATGGGCATTAAACCCTTGGGGGGTTTGTATATTCCATAAAGTATGCCGCTCAGGTGTACCTGTAACGGTTCCACTGTCATTCACTGCTTTAATGGTATCTTTAACAGGCACCGCAGCCACAGCGGCCTGATGCGCAGTGGCAACCTGAATAACACTATTGATACACTGGATATTAATAAGAGGGCGAGCACCATCATGTACCAACACGATATCTGTTGTTTGGGACATAACTTTTAGAGCATTTGCAATTGAGTACTGACGTTCACTACCACCTGAAACTACTTGCCAGGTCTTAATTCCAATCAAACTATTGAGCATGTTTTCTACATAGGCCACTTCATCGGAAGCTGCTACCACTACTAGATTATCAACTTCAGGACATGCTGAAAATGTTAGTACACTATGTACCAATATGGGCTGATCATTTAATAACATAAACACCTTATTTATGCTACTATTCATCCTTCTCCCTCGTCCTGCAGCTAGTACAATTGCTGTAACCATTGTATTGTCCTACCTTTCCTATATCATGTGCCAGCATATAATTTACTTAATGATTCTATTATGATTAGCAAATCACCTGCTTTTGCAACTCTAGATGTGGCATCGATGAACGTGGTAGATAAAATTATTTGCAAACTACTGACATGCTATATTTTTGAATAGCAGTACTATACACCTTACGCCCTCTCGACTGTTGCTCAACCCAATGATCACATTGCCTACATAACACACGGGCTGCTGGCAAAGTTTGTACTAAATTTCTTCCACACTTGTCACATGTAAAATTAACTAATTCCATTTCTCCATCACTCATTTATTCTGCCTCCATATCATCTTCCTTTTTCATATATTCCATTTATTGTAATTTTCTCCTGCTTGAAATTAAAAAAAGTATAAAAAAATGCCTTCAAGTCTGTTTCTTATCAGAACTTGAAGGCATGCTTTTAATTTTTTAGTGTTACGCACCTTTTTCCATGGCCTTAGGTTTAGCAAAAATCATACGTCCAGCGGCTGTTTGTAACACAGATGTTACTAACACTCCAATGGTATCACCAATATGTTTTTTACCGCTATCAACCACAATCATTGTACCATCATCAAGATAGCCTATCCCTTGACCGAATTCCTTACCATCTTTAACAACATACACTACCATTTCTTCCCCTGGTAGCACTACTGGTTTTACAGAATTGGACAGTTCATTAATATTAAGTACCTTTACACCCTGCAATTCAGCAACTTTATTTAGATTATAATCATTCGTAACAAGTTTACCTTTCATCACCTGAGCAAGTCTGACAAGTTTAGAATCAACTTCCGCAATATCATCAAAATCACGATCATTAATTTGCACAGTTAGACCTAACTCTTTTTGCATACGATTCAAAATATCAAGACCTCGACGACCACGATTGCGTCTTAGCAGATCAGATGAATCAGCAATATGTTGTAATTCATCCAAGACAAATACAGGAACTACGAGCGACCCTTCAACGAATCCACTTGCACAAATATCAGCAATACGCCCATCAATAATAACACTTGTATCGAGAATTTTATATTGCTCTACTTCACTTATTTTTTCTTTCGGCTTTTCTTTGCTTTTCCAAGGCAATGATACCATCATTAAAAATAATTCTTCACGCTTATTAATGGCAATATTAATCCCCAGATACCCTAAGATAATGCTACTAATTCCCGGAATGTAATTTCCAATAATCGGAATATTAACGAAGGCCGATCCGATTAAATTAGAAATTATCAAACCAATAGCCAGACCCAAAGACCCTGAGAGCACATCGTATATAGGCATTTTATTCAGCTTTGCTTCTACCCAGTAAGTAAATTTCCATAAATGTTTTATGAAAAATGGGGACGCCAAAAAACCAATAACGCCACCTACCAAGCCACCCAATACATAGGTTAAAATAGTGGTTATTGTATCATCACTGCTGATAAATCCCATACTCAAAAATTCATTACTAACTACCGATGTAAAAAAAGAACTTGTACTTATCCATTTAGCTGTCATCAAACCAGCAATAACTGTCAATAACGTAATGATAAATCGCAAAATTTTATCCAACAACCTTACACCTCCTTTACTATTTATTTTCCATATAAAATTTCCACATTTTCGAAAATAAAATTCAAAGGTTCTACAATGTGGGAACACTATGTATTATACCCTAATATTAACAAAAAAATACGTCAGTTGCCTGGCGTATTTTCTTGTTCTTGCTCTTGTTCTTGTTCTTGCATTAACTCATCTATCCACTCTTCTACACTACCCAAGTCTTTACCACAAGCTAGCACTAATTCACTAACCATAATTTTCCTGGCAGTTTCTAATAATCGTCGTTCGCCTGCCGAAAGCTTTTTAGAATTATCTTGTAGCATAAGATTGCGTACTACTTCAGCTACTTCATATATGCTACCGGTTTTTATTTTTGCTAAATTTAAATTAAATCTTTTATTCCAACTAGCAGTTTCCTGAATTGAAGTTGTTCGCAAAATATCCACCACTTTTGTAATTCCTATGTCATCAATCACTTCTCTCAAACCGATATTTTCAACATTTTTCATAGGGATCATCACTCGCATACCGCCATAAGGCATGGTAAGAATATAATAATCCTGCCGTTTCCCAAACACTTCATGCTCTTCAATTGCTTCAATGACACCAGCACCATGCATGGGATAAACCACTTTGTCCCCAATAGCTAACATAGTATCATCTCCTAACATAGTCAGTATAGCATGAATCTCTTTGTTTGTCAAAATTGTATATTTTAGCATGTCACAATAATTTTTGTCAACTACATTTTTTTATTATGGGTGAATTTATAGCTATATTACATTCCTAATTCTCAGACTCCCTGTCAACTTCTAACTGTTAAGAAGAGCTCATCTCCTTTTGCTATAACAATATCTTGTTGCAAAATATTGTTAATATATTTTCATGCCTCCGCAAACATTGACAATCATAGTTTGATCTTTATATAATAAAGCTCAAAGTGAGGTGTTTCGATATGCATGAAAAATGCTCAGATTTCCAATCTGCTGTTGATGAATATCTTATTCGTCACCGCAGTATCCTTGATATTATGACAAAATACCAAGAAGCAAGCGCCCGAGTTAATCGCACCTTTGCTAAATCAGTCACCGAATGTGGTTGCGTCAAAGTAAATGCCACGAGGCAACAAATACCTCCTGATATTGAATATAGCAAATTAAAACAATTTATGTCTTCTCATTTATCAGGTGAACCTTGCGAACAATGCAAGGAAGTGCTTACTAAAGAATTAGGACATAGTTTATTCTATTTGGCTGCACTCTGCAACTTATCAGGAATTAGCCTTAATGAAGTTATGCGGCAGGAATTCAACACTGTCAACACTTTAGGGTTTTTTCATTTATCTTAAGACCCCCTGCCTTGAAGGCACTCCTTTCAAGCTTATATTGAAATTCACAGTAAAACGTGGCCAATTGTGGCCACGTTTTTTTCAGAATTAGAATGTAATTTATCTATTTCTATATCAATTTTTCTATTTCCTTGATAGCTAAAATTAATTAATAAACAGGTTAGCATAAGGGCAAGATACAACTATACATGTAATTATACTTGCATCTTACATGACATGAGGTGTAATCATCTCCAATTTTTTAAGCCCGCGTAAAAATTCTCCTAAGGAGTTGTTCGAATGAAACTTAAAAGTCGTCATCTATTCATAGCAATGATAATCATATTATTTAGCATATTGACCTTTAGTGCGTTACATATATTACCCCTAAATATATTTTCTGTCCAACAGAAACCTGAGCCTCAGCCACAACAAATTTATGATTATTATATTATTGCCGATGAAGTTGACGGCCATAGCTTAATGTATGTACCCTTAGTTGTAAACGTGGGGGATGAAGTGCTCACCGAAGAAAACAAGCGCTATAAAGTAGTACGAATAGAAGAAAACCGAGCTTTTGCTCGGTTCGTGGAAAATGTTAGTTTAGAAAAATACAAAAAACCGTAATTCAAAATCTGCTAATTAATCATGACAGTCTAGCACTGCTTGTTCCCGGATCCGCTTGAGACCATCTTTGATGTTTCTGGCCTGTGCTTCACTAATACCATTAACTTGATCTAGCTCGACAATAGTGGCATTATAAATAGGGTGGAGTGTTGTAAAATGGGCTACTAAGTTCTCCACTACTGACATTGGTAAGCGTGGGATCCGCCTAAGCACCCGATAACCCCGAGGTACTACTGGCAGATCCAGAACATTAGGCGTAGTGCTATAACCAAAAATACGGGCTATAGCATACGGTTCCAAACTTTGTTCTGGCAGGGCTGCTAATTGCTCACGCACCTGTTCATGAATACTATGGTCTTTGCTCGTGCAATAATCTTTAATCAATAGCTCCATGTTATCATGATCTGACATTAGTTCTTTCATTTGCATACTGACTAAACGGCCTTCACTGCCAAGTTCAATCACATTAAGCTCAATTTCTCTGGCAATACGGCTCACTTGTTCAACACGAATAACGATCTGAGCCACATCCAATAATGTCACCAAATCTTCAAACTCCAAGGCATTTAAAGTAGTTAGGCCTCGTTGCAATACTTTTTTATACTTTTCCAATGTCTGTAATGCCTGATTCGCCCTACTTAGAATGACCGTGATATCTTTTAGAGTATACCTCAAATTACCAAGGTACATAGTAATCAGATTACGTCTTTGGGAAATGGCAATCACAAGTCCCCCAGTTTGCTTGGCAACTCGCTCAGCAGTACGGTGACGCGTACCTGTTTCAGTTGTGGTAATATTGGAGTCAGGAACCAATTGAGCATTGGCATACAATATATGTTTAGCATCAGCTGATAGAATGAGCGCTCCATCCATTTTCCCCAGTTCATAAAATCCAGCAGGTGTATATTCACAATTGAGCACAAAGCCACCATCTATTACATCGCTTGAAGGTTGATTCTTATCGACTAATACCAATACGCCCATTTTAGCCCGCAAAATATTTTCTAACCCTTCTCTCAGCGGCGTGCCAGGAACTAATTTCTTAATCGTTTTTATAAACTTTGCATCCCAAAATTTATCTTCCCGATTTTTCATCATATAAATACCGCCTCCATTGCTTCAATCACATTGCTGACGCCTACTATTTTAAGCCCCGACTGGCGGACTTTGAGCCCCGTTAAATTACCTGCAGGAATGATAAATCGTTTAAAGCCAAACTTAGCGGCTTCACTGATACGTATATCCACTCTTGATACCATACGCACTTCGCCAGTAAGCCCAACTTCCCCCATAACGATTGTCTGGGCATCAAGAGATATATTACGAAAACTTGAGGCCAACGCTAAAATCACTGCCAAATCCGCTGCCGGCTCAGTAATTTTAATGCCACCCACTGCATTTACATAAGCATCCTGATTGGACAGCATTAAACCCACACGTTTTTCTAGTACTGCCATCAATAAAATAAGCCGATTGTAGTCAAAACCTACCGCCATGCGCCTAGGCATACCAAAACAGGTGATACTAACTAAAGCCTGGATTTCAATTAGCAACGGTCTAACGCCCTCCATACAGGCCAATACTACTGATCCAGGGGCACTGGCTGGCCTCTCCGTCAATAACAGCCCTGACGGATTTTTAACTTCAATCAGCCCCTCCTCTTCCATTGAAAAGATTCCGCTTTCATGTGTTGATCCAAAGCGATTTTTTATTGCCCTCAGCACACGGAAGGCATGACTCTTATCGCCCTCAAAATATAATACCACATCTACCATATGTTCCAAAATACGCGGCCCAGCAATATTGCCTTCTTTCGTCACATGTCCAATTATTGCAATAGGAATACCGCTTTCTTTTGCGAGTCTCAGTAGTTTTCCCGTGGATTCTCGCACCTGGCCTACACTGCCCGGGGCTGATGGAATTTCTGAACTATACATGGTTTGAATAGAATCAATAATCATTAGGGCGGGCTTCAAGCGACTGGCTGCCAATGTAATTTCCTCTAAATTAGTTTCTGTCATGATGAGTAACTTATCACTTAATTTATTAAGCCGCTCAGCTCGCATTTTAGTTTGCACCGCTGATTCCTCTCCCGAGACATACAAAACAGTGCCATATACCTGACTGACACTACAAGCTACCTGTAAGAGCATAGTTGATTTTCCAATACCAGGGTCACCACCAATCAAAATAAGAGCCCCTGGGACGATACCACCGCCTAAAACACGATCAAACTCCCCTACCCCTGTTGCAAGTCTAGGAACAGGTAAGTTATCCACTTCCGTAATAGGTCGCGGTTTAGCACTATCGCTAGTGCTGTGATGGGTTTTCATCTGTGACTTGCTTACAGTTTCCTCCACCATACTATTCCACGCTGCGCAGCCAGGACACTTTCCTAACCATTGTAGTGAATCGTGGCCACATGCCTGACAGACAAAATGAATTTTGACTTTAGCCACTCTATGTTACCCCTCTCAAATAAGAAAAGACTAGGCCCGTGCCAAGTCCTCAGACTTAGGACAAGCCTTTGTCGTTCTTCTTACATTACCTGTATCATCATAAATTTTAAATACTCCGTCTCTTCAGATGCCGGTAAAATAGGATGGTCTTTAGCTTGAGTACGATATTCAACCATACGAATGACGCGTTTGGCATCACGAGCGGCATCTACAATAATTAATTTGAACAGTTCACGATCCATATGATAAGAACATGAGCAGGTCAGCAAAAATCCGCCTGGACGCACCATTTTAATGCCGCGCAAATTAATTTCCTTGTACCCACGCGCTGCCCCTTCTAGGGCTTTGCGACTTTTGGTAAAGGCCGGAGGATCAAGAATCACTACATCAAACTGCTTTCCCTCATCTGACATGGTACGTAAGTAATCAAAAGCATTAGTAATCTGAAAATCACAAATTTGGCTCACATCATTCAGCTCAGCATTTCTCTTTGCCATTTCAATAGCATCTGCAGAAATATCAATTGCCGTAACTCTTTTAGCCCCATATAAAGCGGCATGCACTGTAAATGACCCTGTATGGCAAAAACAATCTAATACCTCAGCATCTTTACACACATGTTTTAGAAATAGGCGGTTTTCCCGCTGATCATAGAAAAATCCTGTCTTTTGACCGTTTTCAATATCAGCATAAAAAGGTATACCATTTTCAAAAACCTTAATTGTAGTCGGAAAATCCCCTCTAAGATAACCTTTCTGTTGTTCTAATCCCTCTAGACGACGTACAGATACATCATTACGTTCATAAATGCCTTCAGGCTGAAATAACTCCTCTAACACTGATATGATCGTATCTTTATGTACATCAATCCCTAGAGACAACGTCTGAATGACCATGTACTTACCAAATTTATCCACAGTTAAAGCTGGTATAAAATCACCTTCACCATTTACTAACCGACAGTAATCTGGTTCACTAATAAATTTTTTTCGATACTCCCAGGCAGCTTGAATACGCTTTTTAAAAAATTCGCGATCAATATTTTCCTGTTCATTTGTTAAAATACGCACAATGATTTGAGACTTAGGATTTATATAACCTCGGCCTAGAAACATCTTTCGCCAGTTATGTACATCAACAATATCACCAGGTTCAAACTTACCTTTTATATAATCAATCTCACTTTGAAAGACCCAAGGATGTCCATTTTCTATCCTATGTTGACCGTCCTTACGTAAAAATACAGTTGCCTTTACTTGCATATTCATTCCTCGTTTCTGCTTTTTTTTCACCAATGATTATAAGATAACTTACTGCTATCCCCATGCCCCTAGAATATATAAGAGGGCTTTACAGCCCTCTTATATATTCCTTATTTCTCATTCCCTTGTACTTTTTTAGCAAATTCCAAACCAAAATTAAAGCATTGTTCTTGCCCCTCTTTATCAGCTATCCATTTGAATGACAAATCTGATGGTTCAACAGCTATGCCAGATACTTTTAAGGATTCTTCAATACTTTTCTGCGCACCACCAGCCCAGCCGTAAGCACCAAAGGCTGCGCCAAGTTTATTAATTGGGCGTAACCCCTTAAGATAGGTAAGGAATCCCCCCACCGTAGCTAAAACATCATTATGCTGAGTAGATGAGCCAACAATTACACCACCAGCCTCCAGTATATCCTTCATAATATCGCTAAGAGGGCTTGTTGTCAGCCTATGTAGCTTTACAGTAGACCCCGTTGCTGAGGCTCCTTCCAGTATACGCCTGGCCATATCTTCAGTTGCCCCCCACATGCTATCATATACAATAACTATACTGTCATCATGATAGCCTTTGCCCCACTGGTCATATTTTGCTAAAATATCTGTCATATGTTTGCGCCATATGATACCATGACTAGGAGCAATCATTTTTAAAGGCACTGTTCCTGTTTTGCCTACTGCCTTGCTAATTAATCGAGTATATGGCATGAGAATGTTAGCATAATATTTAGCTGCCTCATCCATAACCTCACTCATCTCATTTTCATCATCAAATCGTTTACTTGTACAAATATGTTGACCAAAAGCATCATTTGAAAATAAAATTTCTTCACCATCAAGATAAGTTGCCATAGAGTCAGGCCAATGTAGCATGGACATTGTTAGAAAATGTAGTTTATTACGACCAAGATCAAGTACATCTCCTTCTTTAACAACTTGGAAATCATACTTTTTTTGATAATGCTTTATAATTGATTCCTTACCTTGTGCTGTGAGCACCACCTTAGCTTGTGGCGCTTTTTCCATAATCGCAGGCAATGCGCTAGAATGGTCAGGCTCGGTATGATTGCATACAATATAATCAATTTTAGCTGGGTCAACAATTTGACTGATCCGCTCAAGTAATTCCTTAGCAAAGGGTGCCTTGACAGTATCTACCAAGCAAATTTTTTCGTCTACAATTAGATAAGCATTATAAGTAATACCCCGTGGTGTTTCATAGCCATGAAAGTTGCGCATAGTCCAATCGACGGCCCCTACAGAATAGACACCTTTAGCAAGTTTAACATTATACATTATAATATTCCCTCCTATACCCCATATCTTAAAGTTTATACCAACTCAGGTGCTTTTGCCAATACCTGTTTGGCTTCAGACATAATCTTTTCAATAATCTGTTTCGCAGATTCAATCTTAAGCAGGGGAAGTAAACTCTGTCCGGCCTGGACCATACCATTTTCTATATCACCTTCAACAGCAGCCAAACGGCTAGTACCTGTTGCTAAACGAGCAAGTTCTGCTTCTGGTGCCCCCTGCTTCTCAAGTTCTAGAAAATGCTGCGTAAATTTATTTTTAACACCCCTGACAGCATGACTAGATCCAAATCCAGTGACTACTGAATCAGTATCAACCGCGTCAATTAACTTTTGTTTAAAATTAGCATGCACAGCGCACTCTTCAGCCACTAGGAACCTTGTGCCCATCTGAATGCCTGCCGCCCCCATAACCAACGCTGCCGCTAGCCCACGGCCATCAGCAAAGCCACCAGCAACAATAACAGGAATATCAATCGCCGGAATCACTTGAGTCATTAAAGCCATCGTTGTTAGTACTCCAATATGTCCACCAGCCTCCATGCCTTCAATCACAATGGCATCAGCACCCTTATCTTGTACACGTTTGGCTAATTTCACATTTGGTACTACCGGGATTGTCTTAATTCCTGCGCTGTTAAATTTTTCAAAAAACGGAACAGGATTACCTGCACCAAGCGTAACGAACACTACTTTTTCCTCACAAATTGCATCAATAATTTCATCCTTATTATCGGCCATCAACATGATATTCACACCAAAGGATTTAGCAGTAAGGGATTTAGCCAAACGAATTTGTTCGACCACCCAGGTCACGTCACGCCCGCCTGTCGCAATAATACCAGCACCGCCAGCTTCCGATACTGCCGCTGCCAATTTTCCATCAGATACCCAAGCCATACCACCTTGAATGATCGGATATTTTATATTTAGCATAGTTGTTAGTTTTGTAGTCATAATATAATCATACTCCTTTTTATAAAATATATTGTCTTGGTTAAAATTCACTATTTAAATTACATATTCCTGCAAAGACATTATTATTATTTTATATAATTCTTGGAAAAATTATTCTTTACAATGCCACTTAATCAATTTATAATGAAAAATTGTACAATGAATGTAATAATTGGCGTAAACATCGTATTCTTAGACTAAAATCATAGTTTTATTCAGAAATAAGCTATATTATAGACTTAAAGAAAATTTTAGATCTAACTATTTTTTTATAAAGGGGCGATACATTAGTATGTTAGGAATAATCGGAAGACATCTCACCATTGATATGTATGGTTGCATGTTTGAAAGTCTTGATAATGTGGATTTTGTAAAGGAATCCATGCTGACAGCAATCAAAGAAGCTAACATGACACTTCTCACCTTCACCTTTCATAAATTTGAGCCACAAGGATTGACTGCTTGGGCACTGCTAGACGAAGGACATATGAGCATTCATACTTATCCTAAAATGAGTTATACAGCCATAGATATTTTCACCTGTGGCGATCAGAGCCGTCCTGAGCAAGCTGTAAAAATATTAAAACATTGTTTCCATCCTGAAAAAATTAAGACCACCAATATTAGGCGTGGTGATTTAAATTCTATCAATGATATGAAACCCCGAATCAAAGTCAGTATCACCCCCCTGCGACGTGTTCGTGATACAGGAGCGAAAGTTATTAGATTTTTGTCTCGCTCTAAATAATGGAACTCTAGACATAACGCGACTGTTGACTACAAAAAATTTTTTTTACATAAAAAAAATCCGTTCTTACTTGCCATCACAGGTAAAACGGATTTTTATAACCTTATCTTCACCTAGATAACGAGTTGGCCCTTTCCTATCACTAGTAATTTCATGTAAAGCATCTATATTCTTTCTACTGATATAATTTTTTTCTTGACAAATACTCATTAATGGATAATAATAATCTATAGAGAATCATTTAATATTATTGGAGGTATTGTTAATGAACACTGAAAAAAACTTAGCCGCTGCTTTTGCTGGTGAGTCACAAGCAAATCGCAAATACTTAGCGTTCGCCAAACAAGCTGATGCTGAAGGCTACACCCAAATAGCAAAACTTTTTCGCGCAACTGCTGAAGCAGAAACAATCCATGCTCATGCTCATTTCAAAAATATGGGTATGATTAAATCTACTGCTGAAAATCTGAAAGCTGCAATTGCTGGTGAAACGTATGAATTCAACGTAATGTACCCTGAATTCATTAAAGAAGCAAAAGCCGAAGGAAGTAATACAAGTATAATACGTGCTTTCTCACTAGCCAATGAAGCTGAAAAAGTACATGCTGCATTATATGAGAAAGCTCTTACTAATTTAGAAGCTAAAGGCTCTGCTGATTACTACCTCTGTACTATCTGTGGTCATATTCATGAAGGTAGTGCGCCAGAAACTTGCCCTATTTGTGGCGCCAAAGCACAAGCATACAACAAATTTGACTAATTACATATAGGAAAGGACTTGGCGTACTCCAAGTTGCAAGACCTAGACAAAAAACTTAGTACTTCTTACTTGAAAGCAGAACGTACAAGTTTTTCTGATGCCATACATGAAAGCCACTTCTCTGAAGTGGCTTTTATTTTATACCAGGTAACCATCTACCTCAATTTCAACCTCGCCTGTATTAGGATTAAACATCAATCCATGGACGGGTACATCTTTAGGAATCAGTGGATTATTTCGAATTTTCATTACTGCTTCTACTACATTATCTATCGGATGATGAAAATGATCAATCCAGTCTTCTAACTCTTTTTCTATCATTTTTATTGCATCTAAAGAAATTCCTCGATCCAACATTTTTTTTATTAATGATTGAGATGTCGTGTGAGAAATGCCACAATCTAGATGACCAATGACTATTATTTCTTTCACACCTAATTCAAAAATACTTACTACCAGGCTTCGAATTGTAGCCTCAAATGGCCCGGTAATTGTATTACCGGCATTTTTTATTACTTTAACTTCGCCTCGTTTAATTCCCATCGCGGGTTCCAAAAAATCAACTAACCGAGTATCCATACAAGTAAAAATTGCGATCTCGCGGTCTGGCATTTTACTCGTTGCTGGATAATAATCAACAAACTCCACAGGCAACGCTTTGACAAATTTTCGGTTAGCTTCTAACATTTCATCTAAAATAGTCATACTCTATCCCTCCATAACAAACTATTATATAAATTATCAAGTTGTTACGATAAATTGATAATTTAATGCAAAACTATAAGTAAAACCTTCTCTATCTAGATGGGATATAATCTATTATATCCCATCTACCTTATATAATGAAATTTATTAATAAAGATACAATTCTTCACCATTAAAAAATAGAACAAAAAGCACTCATAAATGAGTGCTTTTTGCTTTAACCAGCAACTACCTATCCTCCCAGCTCGTTTCCAAGCAAGTACTTTCGGCGTATAAGGGCTTAACTGCTGTGTTCGGTATGGGAACAGGTGGAACCCCTTAGCTATCGTCACTAGATTTT
>Ga0209430_1000817_pt1 | contig 27077 bp, 31 predicted proteins | sample BarGraIncub1133A_FD_184504 | JGI IMG/M metagenome (GOLD analysis project Ga0209430, IMG submission 184504) | Arctic peat soil microbial communities from Barrow, Alaska - Barrow Graham LP Incubations 11-33A (SPAdes) (version 2) | ecosystem: Environmental > Terrestrial > Soil > Wetlands > Peat... | reverse complement strand
ATGGCTAGCGCCAGATCTCCCTGGCAGGGTCGACAGGGAGTCCAGCCAGGGTACCATGAGTCTGTGTGGATGCTGGTCAATACGATGGAATTGGAGTTGTCGGACTTGGTGGTATAATAAACAAAGTCGTAACCACCAAAGTAACCAGCGCGCAGAAGCCTTATGCGCACAGCATCTACAAAGGAGAAGTGACAGACTATGCTATGGACGATCGCCGTAATTCTTGCTGTCTTGTGGCTTCTTGGTCTACTCACCCATGTCGGGGGTTCCCTCATCCACATTTTGCTTGTAATTGCCGTAATTGTGGTGGTAGTGAATCTGATTCGGGGGAATAGGCACATCTAGCAGGAAGAGGATACTCCAATCGACGAATGCCGGGATTGGCATCGTCGTGCTGTGTTGCGTATTCCGTGGGAGACGGTTTCTTCTTGTCAATCAAGTCGGCGTGATTCACAGGAGGTGGGACAATGACCCAGCAAACGGAGACCCAAGATACGAAAGCCGAAAGCAATACCTCAAAACGAATCGTCGGGGTAGTGTTCGCCGTCGTTGAAGTGATTCTGGCTTTTCGTTTGATTTTCAAGGGGCTGGGGGCGAACCCGAACAGCGGCTTTGTGCGCGCCATCTACGGCGTCACCCAGTTCCTTGTGAGCATCTTTGAAGGCATCTTCTCCCGGGGCACTACCGCCGGTGCGGAGACCACGGCGATCTTTGAGCCTGCAACTCTCATCGTGATGGTAGTCATTGGCCTGATTGCATGGGGAGTCCTGAGATTGATGACGCCACACACAGGAACCCGTGTGGAGAGAACGGAGACCACCGGGCACGACGTGCAGGAGAAGTGATCTTCCCGTCGAGCGCTTCGCTGATTTGCACCTAGTCCGTACTGAATAGTTGCCAGGCAGGTTGGCCTTTTCTCGCCAATCTGCCTTTTGCGTAGGGTGGGAGAAGACAGCCTCAATTGGGAAGAACGAAATGGTGGACCAGAGCAGTTGGAACCTGCTGCTAGCTGAAGTGTCGAGACCCAGCGAGATTGCTGGGCAATCCACGAACGGTAGGAGTCGTGAGTCCTTAGGCCCTACCAGAGTAGAGCTGGACGAAACACAGGGTAATCCATGGGCATGTAGTAGCGGTTCCAGTGACCCGGATTTGCGTGTACGCGTCGTTGCGGCCGGTTGTGTGTTATGATTAGGAGTAGAGACTGTCCATGTCTATTGGGGCATTCGGGTGATAGAAACCGACAATCACGTGTCACTATGGGGAGTTGGGGACAGAGATTGTCACCGTCCCGACCTGCACGAGGCCTTGCTGCTTATGCGTGCGACAGGCATCCCGCGTGATCGCATGCATCTCGACGACGATTGGGAGTTTCCAGAGCACATGGAAGAGCTGGTTCCCTGACGGGGCGCCAAGCTTCCGGCAGTGGCACTATTGATGCTCCCGTTGTGCTTCAAGGTGGTCAGGTGGGGGCGAATGTCGGGGAGAAGTCGCGAAAGAGCCACGCTCGAGAGTAGGTCCCAGAGCGGCTTTGGAGTACGTGGTGGAGATAGGGGCGAACAGGCAGTCCTGTGATCCATCCATAACGTTACTTTTCAAGCTGGTCTTGGGGTTTGTGTTTGGATCGAGCAGAACTGTGAAATGCAACTGATGCGTCCTTTCTATATAGGTCAATCCAAGAACTCCGAACTGCTGGCACGTTCTCGGGGCTTCTCAAGGCTTGTCCCGAGGACAGGCTGGCAGTTAGTCGGCCCACCGCGGATTGAACCGTTTTCCCATTAGGGTCATACTCTAGTAGGCTTCGAGAGACAGGACACGGATGATGTCTCTTGTCAGATCTCGGTGTCGAAGAAGGACAGAATGGATAGGGAACTTAGGTTCGTGGGTGAGGAATGACGGCACCCGGTTGGTAGGAACCGCTTTCTGCAGATGGAGTCGTCCGGGCGAGTCGGTCCCGAGAGCTCGATGCCGGCGATGTGACCGATGGTCGGGTACGACTGTGCGCGCACCGGACGGTGTCCCCACGATACCTCCCGGAACATTGGACAGTTGACATGGTGGCCCGTTGTACGCGGTACATCACGAAGGAATCATCGTGAAACGAGGGGGTTCTTGCAGGCATTGCTCTATTGAAATCGACTTCACCAATTCTACAACACTCAGGCCCTCAACAGCACAACAGGCAGCCGGCGACGTTCACGGCTTCCTAGGTGATCGGGTCATGAAGGTAACGATGGCGACACTGGGATTTCGAGGCAGGAACCTATGCCTGAAGAAATGAGAGACCGCTGGGGAGGAGGATTTGCTCGCCAGCGGTCACTTGCATGATATAAATCCTTCTCCTGTTCGCAATGGCCCCGAAACGACGACTCCAGAACCACCCCTCAGAAGTACTCCCCGGATTGGACCAACATACAGACCAGCCTCGGATAGAAAAACATCCTTGGGCTCGGGGGACATCTACGGACAGTAGAAATCTGGTCGCACGTTCGCCCCTGTACCATGCCCGGCAATGACTAGGCGAGAGGAATCAGACGGAGACGTACAAACCCACACGACAAGGCAAACGAGATCGCTAGAAAGGGGCACATTCTCGCATCATGAGCTGCATTTCCCGCCGCGCTGTTCTCATCTCAAGGATCAGTAGTGTTTTGTTATTGTTGAGGCACTTTTCTCATGAGTTGACACGGTCCTCTGGCTAAAAGACGCTTCTGGATTGTCATAAACGAAACTGGTGTTTGAATACGCTATTGTACCACTTGAGTACCTTTTGGCAGAGCTGCCCTCTCTCTAAGAGAGGGGGCAGCTAGAGTAAGAAGGTGTCAGCCCTACATGCTGCTATCCACCCAATGCATCTACAAACCGCTTCGTAATCTCTTGAGGCCTCGTAATGGCGGTACCTACTATTACCGCGTAAGCTCCACACTCCAGCGCATGCTTTGCCTGTTCAGGCGTCGATATCTTGCCCTCCGCGAAAAGCGGAATATGCACTCTCGGCGAAAGCTCTTCAATTAGCCCAAAATCAGGTTCCTTGCTTTGAGGGCTGTACGATGTGTACCCCGAAAGAGTTGTGCTCAGCAAATCAGCCCCATTCTCTTCTGCATTTACACCTTCTTCTAGGGTTGAGATGTCAGCAAGCACCAGGCTATCCATTTCTTTCTTGATCTCACGTATGAGCTCCCAGGCCCACTTTCCCTGCAGATTTTTCCGGAATGTGCAATCTATCGCGACGATATCAGCGCCAGCTGCTCGTACGGCCCTTGCTGCTTCAAGTGTTGGAGTTATATATACGTCGATTCCGGGCGTCTTGACCTTCCATAGACCTATCACAGGCAAATTGACTTCAGCCTTTATGTCGCGTATATCCTGGAGCGACTCCGCTCTTATTCCTGCAGCTCCACCAAGCTTGGCAGCAAGAGCCATTTTTGCCATATACCCTGGTATGCGAAGAGGCTCCCCTTCTCCAGCTTGGCATGATACAATCAACTTTCCCTTGAATTCCTTGAGTATGCCCGGATCCGTCATCTTCTCTATGCAGCCAAGAATTTGACAAGGGACAGCAACAATGCAACAACAAATATTCCCACAAGCAATTTATTGGGGTTAATTCTTTTCCTCAAAAGAGCTACCAATGCCACAAAAGCTAGCAATGGCATGAGATTGGGCACAATGCCATCCAACACGGCCTGCAATTTGATTACCGTTTGGCCGGCGTTGAATACAACGGGAGTCTTTATACTGATCCAGTCGGCAACAAGCACTCCGAGGACCATAAGCCCGAGCACTGAGGCTCCTTGGGAAAGCTTCTGCACAAGATTCGATTTTTTCGCCTCCCTGAGCATGGTAATTCCAACCCTATATCCATAGGGAACTGACAAATATCTAAACCCAAAATAGATGACATTCCACAGGAGCAAGAACAGTACTGGCCCAAAATAGCTCCCCTGAAGAGCTAGTGCAGCTCCCAGTCCTGCAAATATCGGACGGAGTGTTCCCCAGAAGAGTGAGTCCCCAATACCCGCTGTCGGGCCCATGAGACCCACCTTGACATCATTGATAGCATCGGTCGTATCGACGCCGTTCGCGTTCTGTTCCTCCATCGCGATCACAGTCCCGAGAATCGGGTTGATCATGACCGGGTTGGTGTTAAACATGAGCAGATGTCTCTTCATTGCAGCAGAACGCTGTTCTCTGTTCGGATAGAGTTTCTTGATGATGGGCGTCATTGCGAACAGGAAGCCCAAGGCTTGGAACCTTTCGTAGTTGATTGACGACATATCAAAAAGGGATCTCCAAAAGGCAGATGTCAAGTCCTTCTTGGTGAGCTTGATACCGGCATTTTCAGTGTGTTTCACTTCACCCTGTTCCATGTCAGACCCCCTTTTCTGCTGGACCTTGAGTCTTCTTAGCCGACATAACACTTACGCCAATCATTGCAGCAGCTACGCCAAGAAATGCAACAGCCACTAAGTTTGCACTGAAGAATGCAGCAAGGACAAAACCTATAATGAAGTAGGGAAGAAGCTTGTTGTTGCCCATCATTATATAAAGCATCGCAAATCCAAGCGCAGGAAGCATTCCCCCAGCGACCTTGAACCAGTTTGTGATCCATGCAGGCATTCCATTCACGAGTCTGCCAACTGCAGCCGCGCCAAGAAGCACGGCAAGAAACGCGGGAACGAAGCCCTGCAAGAAGAACATGAACGAGCCCAAGTACTGCAAGCCATCGGTCTTTCCCAGATCGCCTTCCTCAGCGTATTTGTCAGCTCTATGCATTAAGCCTGAGTTGATGGTCCAAATGAACATCTGAAGCAGTTGAGCTACGACGGCGAGTGGTATGGCAAGCGCAACTGCAACCTTGGGATCAATATTGGAAAGAATTGCGAGAGCTACAGCGATTGCGGTGGCGCTTGTTGCATCGGCAGGTATTGCAGCGCCTACAGCTATAACTCCAAGGTAGATCATCTCGATCGACGCACCAATAAACAAACCTTTCGCAGGGTCTTTCAGGACAAGCCCCATGACAAGACCAACAACCAAGGGCCTGTTCACCTGTGTGTGTCCCCACCCATAAATGTCCCATTCAAGCAGTCCAGCTACCAGTCCGACAATCAAAGCTGTCCCTAACATGAACTCCTCCTCTCAAAGATTAGGTTTTGATGTATTTTTCTATGTTGTCCTTCTGAGTCATCGGTGCCACTTGGAAGAAAACGTCTATCTTCTTGTCCAGAAGCATTCTTAGATCTTTCATGTCATTCTGATCGAGCGACAGGGCTTTTGCGTATTCAGTCTTCCCCTCCTTATGATAGATGCCACCTATATCTATGGAATCAAACGTATACCCCTTGTCGACCATTCTAACCGCGTCGTGAAGATCCCTAAAGAGGACCATGGTTCTACTCCCGTCAAAATCTGCATGACTTAGTATTTCATACGCGTCATCTACAGAGACAATCCTCAGTTCTATCCCTGTCGGAACCGAGATTTCCATGACACTCTTCTGGAAATCATCATGGACAACCTCGTCATTCACCAGTATGACCTCATCTATACTGAGTACTTTCGCCCATGCTGACATCACCTGTCCGTGAATCATTCTCTCGTCAACTCTTGTGAAAACGACTCCCATGTAATTGCCTCCCGTACCAATCGATTTCTCAATGAAATTCGCTACAATCATCCATCCATGGTTCGGCCTCCTTTGAAAGACGAAGCTCCAGAGTCATAAAGGGGTAAAGTCTGTGAGTATGTCAAGCGACGTCATTGTCGCCTCGATGATAGAAGAGGGAAGTTGAACCGCACGATAGAGGGGGAGCATTATCGTCAACGTAATGCTACCGAGAGACGTTCTCCAGCAAAAACCTTCCAGTAGAATTTCTGCACCGAGTGTCCGCATGCCTCATCTACTTTTGCGTTCGCCGCTGTAAACGGTGTCGCAGGGAATATGGACCATCATTGAACGACTTCTTTATATGCTCACAAAGGAAAATTGCAAACTGGCCTTGATCAATGGAAGTTGCTACGAGCTGTGTCAAGAGGACAGGAAGTTGTTGGTATCGTGTTCTTTCCCCGCTTTCGTCTGCATCATGCCTAAGCCATCCTCTGGCATTGCTGCGGGGAACAGCACGAACTACGGCTGTCAGATCTCGGGGGCAAACCAGAAGGTAGGCAGAACTAAGTCGTGGGAACGTTGCTCGGTCGCCATGGTTCTCAGGAAGGTGAGCCAGGAGTTGAAAGGGCTTTCACGCATTGTCTGTCCATTTCCCCCAGGGTCTTCTCGGACTCACTATCTTGTGCCCTTTTTCAACAGGCAAGGCCACCGAAGAGACTGCAGGAGTCACGACAAGAAACAGAGAGTCCCTCAAAGAAGACCTTGCGACCGCAAGATGCTGATGCATCCTATCACTACGATTTGTCAGCATAGCTATCGACGCGGACGGGGATGCGACCCACACTATACCAGTGGCGTTCCTTAGGAAGCAGGGACTCATGAAGAGAACGCGTCTGCTGAAGGTCTTCATGGCGCTTCTCACATACCGTCTGTGTGGTCTGATCGTTGGACGTAGGTCGCCTGGTGGCAGATGTGGAGCTAGAAACGCGGTATTGATGCGGTTGGTGGAGATAGGGGCGAACAGGCAGTCCTGCGATCCATCCGTATCGCTAATGTTGAAGCTTGTCTTGGACGTAGTGCTCGGTTCAGCCGAACGAAGGTCGGGACCGTAGAAGAATTGACGTGGACATTTGTGGTTCTGACAGCGTTCAGAATCACCCTCATAGTACTTCAACCACGCTCAGGCATGGTGCATTGAATGAACCACTGGATCTGATCTGGATGCTCTCTAGCGGGTGTCTGTACGGGTCGGGGCAAGCGTCCACTCATATACCGCTGCCTAGACTTCTGTGAGAACTCCGCATACTCAGGTTAGGCCAGGTAACGGGCCAGGAGTATTGGGGGGAGGGAGGGGTACATGCATGGGAAATTCTTTGCGCCGTTTGACTGCAGTCTTTGCGTACCTCGCCAAGAGAGTCCAGGCTACAAGTCAGTGGACTCAGCTCCCGCTCTACCCCGCTGCTGTGCAGTATCTTGAGGTAGATCATCAGAACCCGAGCACTGTCTGCGTGGCAGTACGGAGTGGTGGACTCAGGCGCTTCCAGTTGAAGTCAATTGCTCACGGAATTGTCGCAACTCAGCAGGATTGTTGAGCAATCCGCGAACGAGAACGACCGTGTGTCCTCAAGCGTTGCAGCTCCAGAACCGAGGAAGTAATAGTACCATCCACATTCATGGGGGTATCTTCCCCGTGCTCACTACCCAAGTCTGCAAAATCTATGTATGATGAGCGTAGTCATCTCGCTCCAGTATTCAATTTGTGCCTCTGGAAGAAGGGTTCTTGGAATCCTCGCCCTCGCCAGCGACTCGAGGCGAATCCGCGAGCAAGACGACAAGGCAATGCTCGTCTCGCCTGGTGGAGAGGGAGGAGCCTGACACTCTTGGCCTTCAGTGGTGAATATGCAAGAGAGAGGGCTGATCTCTGGGTAACCTAGTTCTTGGCCAGGAATTGCAGAGGAGAAACCAGATATGAACAATTCTTCGAGCAGCTGGTTCGGCAAGTTGTTCAAGAAGGTCTCACAGCAGGGTCCTGGCGTAGTGCCAGAGCCGGCCTCGGAGCTCGCCCCCCCGCTACATAAATGACTACGCAATTATGCAATAAAACCCTGATAGCGCAGATTGGACTAGTTGCGAGCCTCTCTAAATGCGCTTACAAAGGCTGCTGCCCTCTCACTTATCTCATCGAACCTGCCTTCCTCCACTAGTTTCTTATTGACAAGCTCTCCACCTATCCCTGCCGAGCATGCTCCAGCCTTTATGAATTCACCAAAATTCTCTAGGTTTATCGCTCCTACCGCCATCATATCAATCTGAGCCAGAGGCCCCCTCAATTGTTTTATATATTTCGGGCCGAAGATGCCAGCGGGGAAAACCTTAACAATCTGCGCACCATTTTCCCATGCTGTTAATGCTTCTGTTGGTGTTGAAATACCAGGAACAGCTAGCACGCTGTATCTACTGCATGTCTTTATCACCCCTAAATCCAGAGTTGGCGACAATATGAATGCTGCGCCTGACAGTATAGCAATCCTCGCGGTGTCCGAATCCAGCACAGTACCTGCACCTATTAGCATTTGGTCATTGTACCTCTTTACCAACTCCTCTATCATTCCCACTGCACCTGGCGTATTGAACGTAACCTCAATAGTTTTCACTTCGCCCTTCAGCAGTGCGTCTGCAACCCTGCACAATGTATCAGGAGATGTCCCCCTTACTATAGCACAAACACCCTGCTCCTTTATTTCCTTTAATACTTCATACTTGTCCATATAAGTACCTCCACATCAAATACACTACACTCAAGCAAGACTAGCCTCAGATACACTCGAATTCCACCCAGGGGAAATCACCATTCGGCAACTGTCCCATCGTAATTCCTCCATTTAGGGTTTGCCCAGTGCAAGCCTTCTGTACTTACCTTCTTGACGTACTCCTCATCTATGTCAATGCACAAACCAGAACCATTCGGGACATTGGCAAAACCATTCTTATAGCTAAATATCGCTTTATTCTTTACGAAATCCAGCAGATCTAATCCCTGGTTATAATGTATGCCAAGACTTTGCTCCTGTATAAATACGTTAGGCGTACAGGCGTCTAGTTGTAATGTAGCTGCAAGAGCAATTGGACCATAGGGGGCGTGTGGTGCCACAGCTACATCAAAAGCTTCTGCCATAGCCGAGATCTTCTTCCCCTCAAGAATCCCTCCGGCTAACGCCAAATCGGGTTGAATTATATCGACGACTCCACTTTTCAAGACTTCTTTGAATCCCCATCTTGTATAGAGTCTTTCTCCTGTTGCAATGGGAATTGACGTGTGTGATGCAATTTCCACCAATGCATCGTTATTCTCTGGCAGAACTGGTTCCTCGATAAACATAGGTCTGTACTTTTCCAATTCTTTCACCAAAACTTTGGCCATTGCTTTGTGAACACGTCCATGAAAATCAATTCCTATCTCTAAATCATACCCTACCGCTTTTCGTATCGAGTCTACTCTTTCAAGTAAAGCATCTACTTTCCTGTACGAGTCAATGTAGTTGAGTTCCTCAGTCGCGTTCATCTTGATTGCCTTAAAACCTTCATCTCTTTTCTTTAGAGCCTCACTGGCAACATTCGATGGTCTGTCACCCCCTATCCAAGAGTAAACCATTATATTGTCCCTGGCCCTGCCACCAAGGAACTCATACACGGGAATATTGTAGTACTTGCCTTTAATGTCCCACAATGCCATTTCAATTCCCGACAATATGGTCATGGTAACGGGACCGCCTCTGAAGAAAGACCTATAAAGCAGTTGCCATATATCTTCTATTTGCATTGGATCCTTGCCAACAAGAGAATTCCCAGTCTCCAGGGCACCCGCTGCAACCGCTTCTGTTCTCGTACCAGATATCAGCTCACCCCACCCACAGATTCCATCGTCGGTACTTACTTTCAGAAATATCCACCTTGGCTTGACTTTATATACTTCTAATGATGTAATCTTCATCTTGCTGTATCTCCCTTGGTCTTGAATATTGCGACCGGAGTAAGTCCATAACGAACAAATGCCAAATCATAAGGTATTATTCACCCCATGACCTTTCTAAAACGACTTGCAGGTTCTTCCCTAGAGCAGTATTACTCACAAGCATCTTATGGGCTCACAAAGAACACCAAATCTCTTCATTCCGGTAAATAGATATATCTGAAAATCCATACGATTCTGCCTTTGTATACCTCCCATTACAAACGTCAACTACTTCCTGGAAAATGTCTCTTCCGCAATCGGCGATACTCCTTCTACCACTAACTATACTTGACATGTCCATGTCTGTATTATCTAACATATTATCATAGGTTTGTCTATTGCCCGTTATCTTGATGACAGGGACTATAGGGTTACCTGTTGGTGTGCCTCTTCCCGTTGTAAATACACATATTTGAGCCCCTCCAGAAACCATACCTGTAACCGATTCAATATCGTAACCTGGCGTGTCCATTACTATAAGTCCTCTACTCGTAGGTGCTTCACCATAACGTACCACCTCGTTGATGGTACTCGTCCCGCCTTTGCTGATCCCGCCCAAAGCTTTCTCTTCTAGCGTGCTCAATCCACCTTCAATATTCCCAGGAGTAGGATTCGCGCCTTGAATATCAATCCCAAGTTTATTGAACTCACTTTCAAGGTCCTTCACTATTTTTAGTATGACATTTTTTACACCTGCGTCTTTTGCCCTACCAGCCAATATATTCTCCGTGCCAATGAATTCAGTAGTTTCCCCCAGCAGTACGGTTCCACCCTCTCTTACTAGGATATCGCTGCAGTATCCCAAGGCGGGATTAGCAGAGATACCAGACGTCGCGTCAGAACCGCCACAATTGGTTGCCAAAATAATACTGGACATATCGGTTTCCTCTCTTCTCATTCCTGACATGGCTTCAACCATTTGCCTGGCCAACCTTATTCCCTTTTGTATTGCATTTAATGTGCCACCTTCCTCTTGGATCGTTACAACGTCTACAGGCTTGTCACTTTTTTTCTTTATCTCCTCACAGATTTCGTGAGGCTGAGTCGTTTCGCATCCCAATCCCACGATAATCGTGCCATATACGTTCGCATTCAAGGACAATCCCACGAGAGCTCTACGCATAATTTGAGCACCAACTCCAATTTGTCCGCAACCTTTTGAATTAGGTACATATATGGTCCCTTTCATCTGACTGGATATCAACCTTGCCACTTCATTTGCGCACCCAACAGTAGATAAAATCAATACTTTATTTCTTATCCCATATTTGCCATCTGGTCTTCTGTACGCGTTGATTTTCATTTTTTGATCATTAAGCTCCCGATATTGTGTATATGGACATGTTGACCTTTGTAGATAAAGTCTCTAGCCTTTCCTATCGCTTCACCATACTTATAGACATTTGCTCCCATTTGGATCGGTTCTATCGCAATTTTATGGTACATTGCAATATCCTCTACTGCACACACATCAGTAATCACGTCATTATCGTACATAATAAGTACGCTATCGCTTATCTGAACTGGTGCTAATACCGTCGCGACATTATCCTTCATGCTTATGAGAATCGCTCTTTTTATCGGGGTCACCTACGACCTTCTTAGTCTGTCTTCCAGTTTAACAAGCATCCGTCAAACAACATTAGGAGGAGTTTCCCTCTTTAAAGCAGCGATTACATTATCGACAGCCACATCCCCCATACGCCTATTTGATTCCACAGTTGCCCCCCCAATGTGAGGCGTCAATATAACGTTTGGCAAGTCAAAATATGCTAGGTGCACCGGCGGTTCGGAATCATACACATCTGTAGCATAACCTCTTAGACCGCCACCGACCAAAGATGCATACAGCGCGTCATTGTCCACAAGTTTACTTCTGGCAGTATTGACTAGAATGGCCCCCTTCTTCATCAATCTAAATCTGCTAGCATTAAGAATGTTTAGAGTCTCTTTTAATAGGGGCAGATGCAGGCTTATAATATCTGATTGTGACAGAAGCTCTTCAAACTCAACATACTTCACGCCCAATCCTATCGCTGTTGGGTTTTCGCTAACGTCGTACCCCAACACATTCATATCGTATCCTGTCGCTCTGTTTGCTACTGCCGTACCTATGGATCCCACTCCAACAATCCCGATAGTTTTCTTATACAGACTTATACCAGGCCGTTTTATCCACTTGCCATTCTTAGTATCATAATTCGCCTGGTAAAGATCGCGGGCTAACATCGTTATGAATCCAAAAGCCAAATCAGCAACTTCTTGACTATTTGTACCTGGTGCGTTTGTAACGACTATACCACGTTCGTTCGCGGCTTTGACATCTATGGCATCCACTCCCACACCATGCTTGGCAATAACTTTTAAGTTTTTGCACCCATCCATGACATTCCTAGTAACCTTATCATTACCTACGATGAGCGCATCTGCATCAAAAGCATACTGTAACATTTCGGCATTCGTCAATGGCCTTCCGAATGGGTTAAGCATCACCTCGCATCCAAAGTCTTCGAGACGTTTCGTAGGCTCTTTATCAATCTTTCCGAACGTAACTGCCGTTGAAACAACCTTCCATTTGCTCACGTAATTCACCTCACCTTTGTTCATGGACAAGCTCTCCTCCACGTATAAAACAATTAGCCCAACGGCCCAATAAACCACTTCCGAACAACATTAATCCTTGGAAGATTCCTTACTATCTGTATATCCACACGCTCTGTAGCAGGCTTGACGATGTTTCTTAAAGACGTACAACAGCACAAAGATACCTATAAACGCGGCCGCAATTCCCGGAGCCGATTCGCCTAACCAGGTAAATATACCGTGTATAGGCCGCATATCGGCACCAACAGTTGCAGCTCCAGTATCAGGGAGTACTACTCCTATTGCATTCACGGTTTTGGCAAAAAGTGGAGCGAAATAGCTAGAAAAATACAAAGTCACGGCTACGCCAAGTACATCGGTAATATATGAGCAAATAATGTTCCCGTTCATAACTGCGACTACTGCTGAAGCTAGAAAAAAGGGGGTCACGCCTAGATCACCCAGCATAATGAACTTATTGCCCGGAAGGAAAAATATAAGTGGAACAGTGGTGATCATCGTTAGAAGTCCTGTCGTCAAAACATCCGGGTTTCCTATGGTAAGCGCACCGTCCATTCCGAAGTTGATCTGCCTTTGAATGTCCCTCTTAGTAAATATGTCTCGTACCCTATCGCTGAGGACTGCAAAACCCTCCAAAAGAGCGGCTGTTGCCTTAGGATACAAATATATAAAAGCGCCTGTACCTATGCCTAGAGCCAATATTGAAGCCCAGGTGCCCATAGAACCCAATTTATTGTGCCACGCGATAAACCCTATAACTGTGGCAACTAGGAACGCCACTACAACCGAATCTCCTAAGACTCCGAATTTTCTTCTTATAGTTTTTGAATCAACATGTAGCTTCGTTAAGCCAATCTTGTCGAAAATCCATTTCAGCGGAATCGCCAACAATATCGCCCCTTGAGCGCTCGCATGTGGCCAGGACAATCCAGGCAAATTGTAGAACTTTTGCATTTGGGGTGCTGTCATGTCAGCAATCACCAGAAGGAACATTTCAACCGCTATAGTTATCAGAATGGCATATAGAAGGTTACTAGTAGCATAATAAACCATGCTGCCTATAAAAGCCCAATGCCAATAGTTCCATAGGTCCAAATCAAGAGTATCCGTAAAGTGCAAGAGAAGTAGCACCACATTAACGAGCGCCCCTATTGGAATAACTAATGCGCCGATTATCGTCGAATACCCTACGGCCGCCAAAAGAGACCAACCGGTGTCAACATAGGGTAAATGGACCCCACTACTAGTTATCATATCGGAGACCGGTTTCCCAATTAATCCCATAAAGTAAGGGTTAAGGATTGATATTAGGCCGTTGAGACCAACTCCTATATAGAGAGCAGATCGTATAGCTCTTGCAGGCTTTACTCGAAGAATCAGTTCAAGGACTAGTATGATAATTGGTAATAAGACTGCTGCGCCAAAGATCTTCATAATCGTTGCAACCATCTTTAATTACCCCCTTTCTTGTCAACAATTTTCATGATTTTATCCAAGGTTTGTTCTTTGCCAATTCCCGTTAAGAATGGAACACCACTTAGAACCGGAATATCTACGTCTATAGCTTCTGTTCCTGCCGTAGACACAACAAAATCAAAATCCTCGCTTTTCACTAATCTTTCAGCATCCAGTACACGACCCTGTACGATTTCTGCCGGTATCCCTCTGTCTTCCAGAGCTTCCCGTAAAGCTACCAGAACCATTGTAGAAGTCGCGGCCCCATCTGCACAGACAACCAGCGCCCGAACCTGCTTCTCTTCACCTTTTGTTCTCATATCAGGCATCTCCTTGTCAATTAGTAAATTACTAAATCGTCAGTTTACACGACTGTTTACATTCCAACTGGTTACATAACCGCAAACAGGGCAAAGCATTTGACTCAATTTGATATGAGAGGAGTACTTTTTACTATCTCAATTATCTCGTCACCTCTCTTTGCATCAACTATCCTTTCTACCGCCACGTCATTTTGCAGCAGATAGGCCAATTGCTGGAGTGTTTCAATTTGGTCACCACTTTTTGTTAACGCGATCATAAAAACTACATTTACTCTTACCTCTTTTGACGGCTCCGCCATATTTCTGAACACCACAGGTTTCAATAATGTTGCAACAGCTAGTGCTGGCCGTATTACATGTTCGACGTCTGTGTGCGGCAGCGCGACACCGTATTTGTTCAGCTGCAAACCTGTAGGGAATCTGTCCTCTCTTTTTATAACTCCGCCAAGAAAGCTTTGTTTGACGAAGCCAGCATTATACAATTTCCCAAATAACACCCGTAGTACGTCCTCTTTGCTTTCAGCTTCTAATCTAGCAACAATTAATTGTGTACTGAGTAGCTCTGACATTTCCACTCGCTCAACCTCTCACTCTCCATAGTGGACCACATACCGTTCCCTTTACTCTGTTTTCAGACTTTTCACTGGCCTCAAAATTGTGATCACACTTCCCATAAATCAACGGCGGAAGTCAGGATCGGGAAATTCATCATTCCTAAGCACTAGAGAAACCACTCTCCCAACCCGTGCTTCTTTTGAGGCAAAAACAAGCAAGTGCCATCTACCACCGAAACAAAGAACTAACATCAGCCACTTCCGCAGCAAGTACAACTGCAAATCATGGTAACTCAAACTTCATATGTATAACTTTCCCTCTAAAAGCTAAATCCTTGCAATGCGCTTCTGCGCTTTTGAGCTAGGTACCTTGAAAACAAGGTTATTCATGCGGCCCCGCAAGTCAATCAAATAATGACATCGGGACAGAAAGAGATCTAGTATTTTTCTGACTATCTGCAAAATTTCTGCTTCATAAGAAGTTGCTGCATTGTTTGAGCAGAACAGCACTTCAATAGTTCATTTACTACCTTATAATCTTTCAACTTCTGTAATACCTCGTAAAACTCTTTTCCATCTTCTTCTTTCCCCGTTAAGGTAGACATTATTATAATTCTCACATCCAAGGTTTTATCTGGGCTGCCCATTTCGCGAAATGTCACAGGCTTTTTCAGAGTTGCCATTGCAAATCCTTTCTTGATTGCAAACTCCGAGCTGCCGTGGGGGATAGCAATGGGAATATTCGTATTGAGACCTGTGGGAAACCTTCTTTCTCTTGATAAAGCATTTTCTACTATCCCATCCCTTGCAAATCCATTCTTTACGAGCATGTTCCCGAGGAGTTTTATGACTTCTCTTGATGAATTAACGTCGATCTGTGGACAGAGTAGCCTGCTGTCGAGTATACCTGTTCCACCCGTACCGCTCTCAATTTCGAGCATTTCTCTGATCATTTGTTTGTCTTTTGACTGCAGTGGCAGCGAGACGATCGCGTGTGGCATGCTAACGTTATAGATCGGAACAGTCGAAATGACGAGGTCTACCGCCTGTTGAAGCCTGCCTTCCTTGAGCTCACGAATCGAACCGACCTGAACTATTTCCACTTCTGGCATTTCGTTCATCAATTCGTAGCGCAGCAGTTCTGAGGTCACAATACCCATGGGACACATGACTGCAACCCTCTTCTTGCGCGATTGCCTTATCTTTTCGAGAGCTGCCGCAATATATAGTGCAATGTAACCTTTCTCTTCATCAGGCATCTTTAAACGAAAATTACCTTCGATCTTTTTGAAAGCCTCCTCTGCAATGGCATAAGCAACGGGATATTCTTTCTCAACGCCCCTTAACGCAGAATTGTCCATTTTGGCGCCCATGTTGACCTTTGTAAGCACGGATTCAAGATGATAGGCCAACATTGAAGTGAGTTCATCTCCTTTGCTTATTGTTGAACCTAATAGCTCGTTGGTCAAATGGACAATTTCCTCCGCGATCTGTTGGAATCTGGAACCAACCGTGAGATTACTCGTGTCTTCTATCTTCTGTGTTTTTACACTAACAAACTTTAAAACGAAGTATACAACCTCACTGTCAGCGAATTGCACCTGAAATTGGTTCTCGATCGTAGAAATAGTGCTCTTTATGATCGGTGATATTGGGTTAGATAAGACTGCTCTCTCTTCTTCGGTTTCAAACGTTACCGCATGACCGTTCTTAATGCGTCTAACAGACAGTTCAATAGTAACTGCAAGCGTCAGCACATCCCTGTCTGCAAATCTCTTTCCAATTCGGGCTTGAACATCTTCGATGAATTTCCCTATTGTGCCTAAATCTATACTCCCTAAGATACCAAGTCCAAGTTTGAAATCCCCACCAGCAAACGTTTCAGCCATTTTTTGGAACTCTACATCTGAATAGTTTTCAAATGCCTCAATAAAAGCGTCTCGTATGTCTTCCTCTTTCCCTTCTAAGGAATAACCAACGCCAGCCTTACTGAGAAGTCTTATCCCCTTGGTAGACAGCCACTTATTGACTTCCTTTATACACCCAACTACAGTAGGCTTTGAAATGTCGAGTATCTCACAGAAGTCTTCGATTGTCGGGATTCTGTCGCTAAGGAGAAAAATCTGTGCTATATACCACATTCTCTTCTTTCTGGGAAGAGTTCCATTTCCAAGGCAGCTAAGTTTCCCCTTGAGATTTTCTATGTTTTCAGGAGGGCCAGTTATCTTTAATCCTGCCTTTCGCGTTCTGACCAGAGAGAGCCCGTTTTCTCCCAGTAAATCTTCGATCTCAGGGATATCCTTTCTGAACGTGTTCGCATTAATATCAAGCTCCTTCAAAATCTCGGAGGCAGGGACAGGATATCTTTGCTCCAGAAGATAGCAAACGATCTGAACATGTCTTCCTTTAATCCTATGCATTACTTGAATTATCTCGCATTCACAAATCCTCGCATAGGGCTTGCTTCGACTCATCTATTATGGACGTGAAACAAGGCCATGAACTCATGAGAAAAAGTACGTGAAGGGTGACAGAATGCTGCTGGTCCTTTGGACGAGAACAGAGCAGCGGGAATGGAGCTCACGATGCGAGAACACGGCGGCTGCCGACGGGATAAGGAGTCCTGCGACCAGGAGAATCGCTACCAGAACCTTCAGCAGACGCGTTCTTCGCATGAGTCCCTCCTTCAGTAAGGACAGTACGCTATATGCATACGACATCGCAGCGAAAATTGTACTTTCTACGATAAGTATGACACGATGACAATGTTTTTGCTAATCGGCGGGAGAGAAGGGCCAACATGGGAGTACGTTGATCCGTCGTTGCAAAAACCCCTCACAAAGAGGGGCTTCTTCGTCGTTCGCAGGTGTCCAGTGTTATCGTAGGATCGCTTCGTGCTGGCCCTTCGCCTCGATGTCAGCATAAGCATAACGCCCGCGGTAGAACAACTTGTCCTTGAGGATCCGATCTACTGCCTGCTTGCGCCAAGGCTTCCCCGTGGTCGTGACCCATCCTTGACCGTTTAGCTCGTCCGCAATTTCTGATAGGGAGTACTTTCTTGAGTTGAGAGAGAATACCTTTCTGATAACATCTACCTTCGCAACATCGGGAATCAGTGTCTTCTTCGGTGAAGTCGTGTACCCATAAGGAGGCCGTCCACCGGCGTACTTCCCTTCTCTTGCTTTCGCCAATGCGCCGCCTCGGAGACGACCCTTGATCTTATCCTTTTCGTATTGGCCGAACGAACCAAAGATGTTGCGGATCAACGTATTGCTGGCTTCGTCGCCCGCCCCGAGAGGCTCTGCGACAGAAACAACTCCCACGCCGTGCCCTCGTAGGTCTTCGATGGTGCCGATCTGCAGGTAGAGATCCCGGGCGAGACGATCAAGTTTGGCGACCACGATCATGGAAAATGACTTCTGCTTTGCGTCAATGAGCATTTGTTGGAAGCCGGGACGGTTCGGGGTGGCACCCGAGATGATGTCAGTGTACACGGCGGCGATTGCCAGCTTGTTCTCCCGGCAATACTTCTTGCAGGACGAGAGTTGCGCCTGGACACCCCAGTGCTTGGATTGCTCTTCCGTCGAGACTCTCAGATAAACCGCAGCATTCTTGAGCATCAACAAGTCCTCCTGTGTGAGTTATGAACGTATTATAGCACGGATTCGCGTCCCGTTAAGTTTAGATTTCGGGACGGCTCTCTGACCCTCTTCTGGCATCCTTCCACTCCGCATCGATTCGTCCGATGCAACTCGCCAGTCGACCCAGAGTTTGACTTACGTCATAGCCATTGGTTCTTGTCCCAGCGTCTGGCTGCATGACCAATGGAGATGCGAGAAGGTGACACTCTCGGATTAGCGTTGGGAGCGGATGAGAGTGGATGACTCGCTTGACTCGCCGCCAACGCTTGTGTAGCTTATGGGTGTCTTCTTGGCGTTGCGTCATGACAGTTTGCACATACAGGGGAGGGGTCAAGGGCATGAAACTTCGTATTGTGCAGTGGAACGTCTCGACGATGTCTCAACCGAAGGCAATCGCTGACTTCATTGGGGAGAGAATCGGTCAGGGGCCGGCAATCCTGTGTCTGGACGAGGTCAAGCGGTCTTCCTTCGACAAGTTGCTCGCTTCGCTGAACCCAGCATCGTCGTGCTTAAGTCTGGACCTGCGCGAGCCAGGCAAGAATGAGGGAAAAGAACGAGGGACAGGCGTTGCGGTCCTCGGGTTCGGGTTACCGATCGTCTTAGGTCCGCAGTTAAGCCGTAGGAAGGGGCACGGGGCATAGCAATGATCGATCCATGCGGTTAGGAGGCCGACACTCAGGGCAGTCTTGAATGGGGCAATGGCAAGAACAGTTTTGCCGGTACTTTTCCCTTGGGGATCTTGGTCATACACTTGCGTGATCCCCGGCAGTGCTCGTCACCACGTCGATTGACAGAAATCTAACTGCGATCACCACAGTTGTCAGTATAACCGGTAGTTTCTTATGCATATGTATGGCCATGAGTGTTGCTATGGGAGACATCGAAACGGAGCCGGTCGACCCGTACGATGACCATAGTGAGACCCTCTTCCGTCTTCTGGACGCCACCGAATGTCCAAAGTATACGAGGCGCTGCATCTGTCGCCGATGGACGCCTGTTTCGAGAGTCAACTGCCGAGAGTTCATCCCCCCTGCCTGAATATTGGTGTTGCTCTTGTAAAAAGGAAGGACCTCTTTAGTATCTGTCTTGTCAGGAGGTTGGTACATTGGGTGCGCAAAATTCTAACATAGACAAGAACGGAGTCTTGCCTTTCTATTACCAGCTTGAAACCAATATACGTGAGCGTATTCGTGATCATGTATGGAATCCAGGAACGAAGATCCCATCTGAACTTGATCTCTGCAAAGAATTTGGGTTGAGCCGGAACACCGTGAGGCAGGCATTGTTGAATCTGGTTGGCAAAGGTGTTCTCTACCGGGAGCAGGGGCATGGAACTTTTGTGTCACAACTTCCGTTTGACTACCCAACGGATCGACTTGTGGGTTTTACTGAAGAGATGAGAAGGAGAGGGATTGTTATCAGGGCCCAGATCCTAGTAGCTGAAAAGGCTACAGTTTCTCTTACGGCGGCGGATGAGCTTGGGATTCCAGCCGGAGCAGACGTATATCGGCTCAAGCGATTGCGCTTTGCAGACGAGAAGCCGGTTTGTCTGCAAGATACATGTCTCTCAGCCACGTTATTTCCTGGAATCCTGGATGAATTTTCATCTGATGATTCCTTGTACGAAAGAATGGAACAGATGTATGGACTGATTCCTGCGTTTGCAACAGAACGCATCGAAGCGTCCCGACCCTCTGCTGAGGAGGCACGATTGTTGCAGATAACAAAAGCTATGCCCGTGCTTCGTATTCAAAGGCAGACCTTTCTCAAGAATGGGACTCCGATGGAGTCAGTCAAAGCAGTTTATCGCGGTGACAAATATTGCGTGGTTCTTAACTTGAGGAGGCCATAATGGAACGTCCTTTGGATACATGGACGACGGAAGAACTAGTAACTGCGATGACAGCCACATCCGAAAGAATCCCTGAGTTGATGAAACAAGCAGAGCCCGCAATTGTGCTGGTGGTCGATCGCATGGTCGATACCATTGAAAAGGGTGGACACGTCTTCGTGGTAGGTGCCGGGACATCTGGAAGGCTGGCCGTGCTTGATGCATCGGAGATTCGTCCGACATTTGGCAATCGCGACATTGTTGTGGCAGTGATGGCTGGCGGTGATGATGCGGTTGCTGCTGTCGATGCAGAGGCTGGTATCACAGAGCATAACTGGGACGAAGCGTTGGTCAAACGCGCCATGATCCGTAGTGCGACCGAGGTCATTGCGATTGCCGACGCCAGCAAATTCGGTCACATTGCGTTTGCCCAAGCCGCGCCGCTGAGCGCTGTGCATCAGTTTGTTACCGACAAGGCGCCTACCGGTGCATTGGCCGAGGCATTTGCAAAATACAAAATCGTTGTTCGTGTTGTAGGCGAAGAAGATACGTCCACCGCAGAAAACGATCCTGATGAAACTTGATATCTCGTTTCTGTGTTACTTGACAATTCAACGGGAATGGAGGAGGTGTTGCCTGATAGAAAGAGCAGAGTTTTCAAAAAATGTGACATTACATAGGAAAGGTGCTGACGTAAGAATATCAGAATCAATCAGAGGCGAAGGGGGTGGAAGTAGAGTAGATTTTTGCCTGTGATTCTATTGAGATGGCGAAGAATGGTAAGGAGGTCCCGGAAGGAAAGTGGAAGAGATAATTATCAGAGAAAACATAAGAATCGAACGGCAAAAAGCGAAATGGCAAGAGGCCATTAAGATTGCTGGTAATTTGCTGTTGAAGAACGGATCAATTACTGAGAGTTATATTAATGAAATGATTGACACAGTTTTAGAGTTTGGGCCATACATAGTCATTGCACCGGGGATGGCGATTGCTCATGCCGCTCCGTCAGCAAGTGTTTTGCGGGATGACATTTCACTGGTAGTTTTTAAGGATCCCGTCTACTTCGATTCTCAGAATGATCCTGTTAAGCTCTTGTTTGCGTTTAGTGCAAGCAAAAAGGAACAGCATCTGGAACAACTGGTGAAGCTATCTACGCTGCTTTCTGAAGAGGAAACGGTACAAAAACTCGAAGAATCCAATACAGAAGAAGAGGTTTACAAACTGGTGAATTCATTAGTGATGTAAAGTGGTTGGGAAGGGAAAGGGGTGCATAATGTTGAAAAAGTTGCAGATTCAGGCTATTTGTGGGTTTGGGGTAGGTACATCGACACTATTAATGATGAAACTGACCACAGCATTTAAAGAATATGGTGTTGATGCTCATATATTTACAGGAGATGTAATTATAGGCCCGACAGTACCGTGCGATGTTATATTTACGTCCAAGGAACTGGCTGGTAACGTTCAACGAAAAGCCAAATGCCCTGTAATCGTTATCACAAATTTCGTTAATCAGGCAGAGATTAAAGATAAAGTCAAGGGATTCCTAGACTCAAACAAGGAGGTATAGAATGGGATTTTGGCAAGTTATCCTGAACTTTATCATCAATGAAGTGTTCGGTGTTGCCGCAATATTCATTGCATTGATCGCTCTCGTTGGGCTCTTGTTACAGAAGAAATCATTCAATGAAGTTCTGACTGGAACAATAAAGACCGCTGTTGGTTACGTCATCCTTCAACAGGGCGTCACCATTCTGGTATCATCTATTATTCCGTTGGCAAATGCTATTGGCGGCATGAACCCTTCGGGTACCAAGCTGACGGATATGGGCTCTGTCGCTTTTATGGCACAGTATGGTTCTGAAATCGGCATAACTATGCTGTGCGCATTTTTGCTCAACCTGCTCATCGCCAGGTTCACAAAATGGAAAACAGTATTCCTGACCGGTCATATGTTATATTGGTTCCCATTTGTATTCATCGCCGTTGGCGTTGACGCTGGATTGCGTGGACTGCCTTTGCTGGCAGCTGGTATTATTACCAGTACTGCTTACTTTGTCATTGCACCGAACTTGGCTCGTCCTTACGTTCGTGAAGTTGTTGGTGATGATTCTTTTACATTGGGTCATCCGGCCATCGGTCTGGTCCTAATCGGTGGTTTCTTAGCTAGACACTTTGGGAATAAATCCGCATCAACAGAAGATATTCACTTGCCGGAAAGCTTAGGCTTTTTGAAGGAAATCGCAATCAGTGGTTCATTCATCATCATGTTAGCTTACTGTGTTGTAACACCGATTGCAGCTCTTCTTGGAGTCAATTATTTGACTATCTATGGCATAACATCAAATGCCGATCTATTCAAATTCATCCTAGTTTCAGGCCTGACAATGGGTGCTGGCTTAACGGTCCTTATGTTGGGCGTTCGCATGGTCATTAGTGAAATCGTTCCGGCTTTCGTTGGCTTCCAAGAGAAGATTGTTCCGCATGCTATTCCGGCCTACGACTGCCCGCTTCTGTTCCCTTATGCTCCAAATGCCGTTATTCTCGGATTTATTGTTGCTATGATAACTTCTATTATCACACTTGTCATTGTTACAGCGTTCCACGTATTTCAGTATCCCGTTATTCCTATTGTTATGACTTGTTTCTTTGAATGTGGCACAGCCACAGTCGTTGGTAATGCACTTGGCGGCAGAAGAGGTGCCATTATCTCAGCCGCCGTCAGCGGTGTGTTGATCATCTTGTTTGTTGGCCTTTCACTGCCGTTTGTCAAAGGAACAATTGCCACTTGGATGCTTAGTTCAGGTGGACAGGACTTCTCAATTTGGGGAATTCTTGAGGGATTAGTTCTTAAGGTGTTTGGTCACTAACGTCTGGTCACTAATGCAAAAGTCAGTAGAATATGCGCTAAAGGTGCAGTCATTGATTGGCAAGATCATTGATACACAGCAACCGAATATTGAAGCTGCCATCAATGAATGCTACTCAGCCTTTAGAAATGATCATGATATCTTTGTTTTCGGGGCTTCTCATGCAGGCATCATTGCGGAAGAAATGTTTGGTCGCTCTGGAGGTCTGGTATTAGCAAATCCGATTTTTTCGCCGGCCTTGATGCTGAATGCTCGTCCTTTTCCGATTACTTCTGATCTGGAAAGATTGGAAGGATTTGGGTCCATACTGCTAAGACATTCAGGAATCAGAGATAACGATGTGTTGATTATTCATTCTGTGTCCGGGCGAAATGCGGTAGCTCTCGATATGAGCATAAAGGCAAAAGAGATGAATATTACCACTATCGCCATTACAAATATGGATTATTCTCGGCAAGTTAAGAGCCGTCATTCATCTCACAAGAATCTCTATGAACTGGCTGATATTGTCATTGATAACTGTGGAGAGATTGGAGATGCGGCGGTAACCATGACTCCGTACGACATTAAGGCTGGTCCAACCTCAACGGTTGCCGGAGCAACCATTATCAACATGATTTCCGTTGGTTTTGCGGAAAAATGCACAGAAGATGGCATTAAACCGCCGATTTTCGTCAGCGGAAACATGGATACTGGAACTGAGTGGAATTCGGAACTGCTCGAGGAGTATCAAGAACATATTCACTATCTGTAGCCTTTACCAAGTCAGTGTAGAATGGTGAAGTGATGTTGCGTGTCACGGCTCTGAGGGAAGCGTTCTTACTTGTCCCCCTGAGGAGCCGTGACTGCAGAATGTGAATGTCCCGGTGCAGGGAGATGCCAACCTTGTCCCAGAGCTGACGCTGGAGCCGTCCTTGTTCCCTGATCGCTGACCTCAGGGTCTGCAGGATTCTGTGCAATGGGGTCAAGGAACTCCGGTGCTTCTCCAGATCCTGCTCCTTGTCTGAAGTTTCTCCAGCGAGTTATGGAGGGCTGGAGCGCATCGACTCATCTGACATGGAGGTGAACTTGGTCCGTCAACTCATGAAAAAATGGAGATGAAGGATGACAGAAGACTGCTGGTCCTTGAGACGAGAACAGAGCAGCGGAGATCATACTCTCTGTGATAAGTATGACGCGATGACAATGTTTTTGCTAATCGGCGGGAGAGAAGGGCCAACATGCAAGTACGTTGATCTCTCATTCCAAAAAAGCCCTCACTAGGAGGGGCTTCTTCGTCGTTCGCAGGTATCCGGCGTTAGCGCAAGATCGCTTCGTGCTGGCCTTTTGCCTCGATGTCAGCATACGCTCGATGCTGCTAAGGGATTGATCGACAGCGGTGTAGATCGCCTTACATTCACTGGAACCGGTAGTTCATTCGGACCTTCCATTTATGGCACCTACGCTGTATCAGAACTTGCTGACATGTCCAGCCGCTACATCACATCGTACGAGTTTGTCCACTATCCCCAAGGTGGGCTTGGCAAGGAGGATGGGCTGATCGTCCTCTCCCATAGCGGCGGTACGCAGGCAGCCATTCAGTCTGCTGAACTGGCCAGAAAGGCGGGGGCGTATGTGGTCGCAATCACGGACGTAGCTACCTCTGGTTTGGCCAAGGCGTCAGACAAAGTACTCCTCGGTCCAGGCAGCCTTGGCCCTGGGCGTGGAGGAACTACAAGCCCTGCTCAAAGGCAAGACTTCAGTGTTCGCGGGGCCCTTAGGAGTAGGCAAGACGTCGCTGCTGAAGCGCATTTGGCCAGGCCTGGAGGCCAAGACCTTTGTGATCAGCAATGTGACTGGCAAGAGCCGGCACTCTACCACATTTTCGTCGCTGATAGAGTCGATGGCGGGTATGTTGCCGACCTACCGGGGCTCTGCGCAGTGGGATTCTGGAACCTGGAGGAGGAGACAGTCAAGTCGGAGTTCGAGGACGTACAGGCGTATGTGGCAGGATGCCGCTTCAGGGACTGCACCCACGTGCACGAACCAGGTTGCGCCGTGAGAGCAGCCATCCAGTCAGGCCTGATTGAGGAACGGAGGTACGAAGAGTTCCTCAGGTAATGGGGAAACGAAGACGTCCAGGAAGCGCCAATCCCCTGTTCAGCTGGGTGCGGGTGGCAGCGGAGGCCCCGGTTCCGGCAAATCATTCAAGACAGGCCGCCGTAGGGAGAGTCTCGGCCTGGATGAACTGGAGATGGAGAGTTAGCATTCCTTTGCCGCCGGTCAAGGAAGAACCAGAGTCCACGACCCGGGTTCTTCCTTGAGGCCTTCAGATTCGGATCGGGCGAGTTAGAACGTCAGTTTCAGAAGTTTGGTCGCATCGACGTACTCGCCCTTGATGCCCAGCAGGGTGAGAGCGTCCAGAGAGACCATCGTCTTCCCGTTCAGGAGTGAGGCCGCCGCGGCTGCGGTCTTGGCGGCGCCGTCCAGAGTGACCTGAGCCGAGCCTACGTTGACCTTGAGCGAATGGCCGCCGAGTTTGGCTTCTGCCGTCTTGGATGCCTGATCCCACGTGACCTGGCCGCCCAGGCCTTCCACAGCCGCGCGAAGAGGCACTGTCACGAGACTCCCGGCCTTCTGAGGGTCTGCCTGGGAGAGCTGGAGTTTCCCGTTTGTCTCGAGGAGGATCGGACGAACGGCGCCCTTCACCAAGAGAGGCTTAGTGACGCCCTTTACGCCGGTCAACCCGAGTATGGTAAGAAGCACATCCTGGGGACCTAGGTAGGCGTCAGTGTTCGCGTACCACTCATCAGGTGAATGATTATTTCCGCTGTCGCCCCCTCCGCCTAGGACGATGGCGGGAATCCCGAGAAAGACGGGCAGGTTGATGTCTGTGCTGCTAGGTCCACTGAGAGACGGCGTGCCTCCAATGACCTGCATTGCAGCGTAGGCAGCCTGAACCGGCGCCGAGTTGTCAGGGGCTGACCCAGCAGGGCGGTCTCCGACCAACTTGATGTTCACCGAGATGGCGTGGCTGTTCCAGCGAGCGTTCTCCTTAACTACCGCGGCTTTCACCTCGCTGAGGAACTTAGCCTCGACGTTGAGCACCTCTTGCTCATCGTTGGACCTCATATCGACCAGCATGACGGCTTCCGCGGCGATGGAGTTGACGGATGTACCGCCTGATACTGTGCCGACGGTGAACGTAGTCTTCGGGTCAGTCGGGACCTGAAAATCGGCTATCTTCGCGATTGCGCGTCCGAGAGCGTGAATCGCGCTTGGCATACCGAAGGCCCCAAAGCTGTGCCCGCCGGGACCTTTGTAAGTTATCTCGTACCTGTGGCTGCCGGTTGCAAGGTAAGTGATCCTTCCGCGGCTGCCGCCCTCGATGGAGATGTAACCGTCGATGTCGGGGTGATCACGGAAGAGGGCTTTGACGCCGCGGAGGTCTCCGAGCCCCTCCTCACCGACGTTCCCGCCGACAATGATGTCTCCGACCGGCTGGATGCCAGCGTCTTTGATGGCGCGCACCACGGAAAGAAGCGCCGCCAAAGCTCGTGTGTCGTCACTGATGCCCGGAGCGTACAGGCGGTCATCCTTCTCCTTGACCGTCACGTCGGTTCCTTCTGGGAACACGGTATCAAGGTGGGCGGTGACCAGGAGTTTCGGCCCATTGCCGGTGCCCGGAATGATACCGAATACGTTGCCTTCTTTATCCATCTGGACGTCCTTCAGACCTTCCGCGACAAGTCGCTTCTGATAGTCCGCGGCTCGGACCTGCTCTTTGAACGGGGGAGAGGGGATCTCACAGATGGTCCGCTGTTCTTTGAGAGTGTTCGCGTCGTCGGTTTTGATGAAATCGAGGGCCTCCTTCACGGACGCATCGGCAGCCAGCTTATCGTAGGCTGCTTTCGTGACTGGGGAGACTGCGTACGGACTTGCCTCGGCAAAGCAGACAGTAGAGACTACCATGACGATCGCCAGAATCAGGGCCGTCACGAGGGAGACCTTGCGTAACATAGCACCGACCTCCTGTTGAATACCGCGCTTTTTGCTCATAATACACCTCCATAATAATTAGATTTTTTAAAGTACTGACGGTTGCTCCGCTTTAGGACGAATTAGAAAACATATTATCACCTCCTTGCGATATAACTGCTTAATACGACTAATTGTTGTCAACTACTCACCTGTTATTCT
>Ga0209430_1000813_pt1 | contig 27227 bp, 12 predicted proteins | sample BarGraIncub1133A_FD_184504 | JGI IMG/M metagenome (GOLD analysis project Ga0209430, IMG submission 184504) | Arctic peat soil microbial communities from Barrow, Alaska - Barrow Graham LP Incubations 11-33A (SPAdes) (version 2) | ecosystem: Environmental > Terrestrial > Soil > Wetlands > Peat... | reverse complement strand
GGAAAGAAAATCCATCAACCCGAAGATTGATATGAAACGCATTCTGACTAGCTTGTTGCTTTTTGCATCCCTGACACCGATGCTGTTTGCTCAATCGTACTTGACGCTTGAGGATGCTGTTGATGCTGCATTGAAAAATAATTTCGATATCCAGATTTCAAGAAATGCTTCAGAGATTGCCGAAGCCAACAATACCGCCGGAAATGCCGGGATGCTTCCCACCGTTTCCGTCATCAGTTCCGTTGGCGTCAACCATACCGACGATCGCACTGATACCGGAGGAACTGTCACGAACAGTGCGAATTCCAATGTGTCAGGTACTGCTTATGTGCAGTTATACTGGACCCTATTCGATGGTGGAAAGATGTTCGTGACTCGGCAAAAACTACGCGAGACCTCCTCACTTGGTGATATCCGTTTCCGTGAAACGGTGCAAGAACGAATGTACGCGGTCGTTGGAGCTTACTTTGACCTGATTCGTCTGAAACAACAACTTCGTTCCGTCCAACAGACCATCCGTTACAACCAGGAACGTGTAACCATTGCACAAGCTGGGTTTACCGCAGGTTCCCTTTCAAAACCCGATTTGTTACAGGCGAAAACGGACCTGAACGCAGTGTTGGAATCGGCCATCATCCAGGAGTTCGCCTTGCGGGAAGGAAAAAGATACCTGAATACATTGCTTGCCCGCGATACCGAAACGCCGCTGGAAGTTGGAGATTCCATCCCAAACAATTACCAACCCAATCGGGATGAGTTGATCAGTAAGTTGAACTCCAGCAATGTCAGCCTGCTTGCATTCCAAAAACAATTGGAAATCAATCGCCTTGCCCTGAAGGAAACCAATAGTAATTATCTGCCCAGATTTGATCTGAATGCCAATTACCTTTTTTCAGGGTCGAGTCTCTTTAACAATGCAGGTTCAAGCTCCGCACTAGGTCCGCATATCACCGGAAACCTAACCATACCCATTTATCAAGCTGGTGAAAGCAATCGCAAGAAACGAGTGGCTGAACTCACCGTTGAATCTTCACAAGCCGATTTGGAAAACGTAAAACTTCAGTTAAACCTGGCTTTACAGAACGCGCTCAACGACTTTGACAACCAGAAAGCCCTGCTTAAAATAGAGGAAGAAAACAACCTGATGACCAAAGAATACCTTGAAATCTGCATTCAACGCCTTCGCCTTGGACAAACCAATTCCCTCGAAGTGCATTTGGCTCAGGAAACGTTCATGAACTCCAACACCCGTCTTATCGACTACCGTTTCGGTTTAAAACTGGCGGAAACGAGGCTGAGACAGTTGGTGGCTGGACTATAATTCAGAAAAATGCCCGGATGTGTTGCTCGATGGTATCCACTAGGCATTGTCGTGCATCCTGCGATGCCCAGGCAATATGGGGTGTCAACAACAGTTTATCCTGAATGTCCTTGGCTAATAGAGGATTCACTTCCAGAATCGGTTCCTCTGTGAAAACATCCACACCAGCTCCCGCAATCCGGTTTTCACGCAATACTTGAGCAAGATCATTTTCGTTGACAATGCCACCTCGGCCAACATTGATCAGGTATGCAGAGGGTTTCATCAGACAAAGTTTCTCATATTCCAGCAAATTCAGCGTAGCATCATTCAGTGGAGCGTGGATGGAGATGATGTCACAAGCGGCCAGCAATTCTTCTAAGCTTTGATGTGGATAACCAGCATCCAAATTTTTACCGGATGTCGAAAAATAAGTGACTTCTGCCCCGAAGGCTTTAGCAATGCCCGCTACCCGATTGCCAATAGTACCCATACCAATAATGCCCCACTTTTTGCCGTTGATTTCAAAGAAAGGTCTGCCGTTGTGGGTAAACATAGTGTTCTTTGCATAATCGCCATTCTTGACAAAGTCGTCGTAGTAACGAACTTCGTGAATAAGGTTCAATGCAAGCGTGAATGTGAGTTCTGCAACACTGTTTGTCGAATAATCGGGTACATTCTTTACGATGATGCCTTTTTCGGCAGCATACTTCCGATCTACATTATTCATGCCGGTTGCGGCGATGCAGATGAGCTTCAGATCCGGTAATTGCTCCAGCTCCGGTTGCATCAGATTCACTTTGTTGGTTATAATCGCATCGGCCCCAATGCATCGTTCCACCACTTCCGATGCATTGGTCAAATCGTAAGCAACCCATTCACCAAGAGCAACAAGTCCTGATAGATTGACATTGCCGATTGTTGCGGCATCAAGGAAAACTATTTTCATGATTTTATTTGTTACGAGTATGCACAAAGTTCCAAAAAAAGGTCGTTAAAACAAGTGATAAAGTGGATTTTGTTTTTAGTTGTAAGACCTAAGTTCGCGATTTCTACTTTTAAATTAGTGTATCATTAACACTAATCTCCTGATATTTAGTCATTTTTTCCACCATTTTTGGTTAAAAGTGTACATATTTCTTAGTCAGAAGGACTATGTTTGCGAGTCTGCGCATTGATTTTTTTTGCAAAGAGAACCAACGATCTTTATTTACTGAAAGTCTTTATAATACCTTAAACCTTTTAACTGAAATGCTATGGAAAAACATTTTTTACGATTTGTAGCTCTAACTATGCTCTTTATGCTTGGCATATGGTCAGCGCAAGCAACAACAGTACAATGGCTTTTGACCACCGCAGCTGGTGTGACTGTCACCGCTCCGACATCCGGTACCGGCTATTCAGCAGCCAGTCAAACTCAAAGTGGTTTAACATCAGTTGGTTATTCATCATCTTTTGGATGGGATAATGCACCATGCCAACGTGTAAAGACGACTGATGCATCACGTTCCTTGCCGCAGAGTTTTTCTCCAACGATTTATGTAGAGTATGCAGTTACTGCTGCAGCTTCGTATAATTTGACGATCACTACGGTCGATATGTACATTGCAGGTGGTTCAGTGGCTAGCGTGTATGCCCAAATCAAATATTCAACCGATGATTTTGTGACTTCAACAACATTGGATGATGGTGCAATAAACCTAGTTTCAAATGCTACAGGTCCTGTCATCGCTCATAAGACGTTCGGTTCAAAATCCATACCCGTAAATTCCGGCGCTACATTTAGAGTTCGAGTATATCCGAAAAATACCGGCAGTGCTAGCACTGGCAAATATCTGATCAACAGTAATGTGAATATTACTTTCAATGCATTTATACCACCAGCAATCACTTCCGTGACTGCACCCAGCACTTCAATTTGTGCTTCGGCTACTCAAACTCTGACTGCCAACGGAGTTGCTGGCAACAACCCTATAGTTACCTGGTGGACAGCTGCCGGTGGAACTGGATCTAACCTTGGTACAGGTGCAACTTTAGTAGGTGTTGGCACTGGAACATACTATGCTAGAGTCACTGCGGACTATGGAAACCCAGTAGAATCGTCCATTACTGTTGCTGTCGCCCCTGACCCTACCATCTCTGTTCAACCTAAAAGTGTAAACGGTAGTTATTCGATTTCTCAAACTGCTGATGCACTGACTTTGACTGCCGCAAATGCCGTGACTTATCAATGGTATTCAAGCACTGATAATTCCAATACAACAAGTGGAGATGATATCGCTGTCGGTACCAACTCGAACAGCTATACTCCTTCAACAGATGTAGTAGGTGTTTTATACTATTATTGTGTCGTTGCTGGAACGTGTGTCAATATAACAAGTAATGTTGCAACCATCGAAGTTACAGCAAATGATAGACCTTCACTTCGATTGACTAGTGGTTCTGCCACTCAAAATGTTATTTCAGGAAGTCCAATAGGTTCTTTTATCTATTCAAGTGCTGGTTCCACAATAGACGTACAAGTTACTTGGACAGGGAGTTCCGTAGTTACACCTATTGGAATTACGGTCGATGTAAATCCGGTTACGCATGTCGTTACCATTTCAGGCACTCCAACTATTGCGGGTACCTATAATGTATCCATCCGCTCTACAGATGGTGTCAATTTTTCTACACCTTCTACAGGTGCAATCACTGTCAACCTAAACACACCGGCTGTATCCGCTCCGAGTGTTGCTACAAGCGAAGGCTTTACTGCCAACTGGAGCGATGTATCTGGTGAAAGTAGTTATACATTGAAGATTTATCAAGGTGCTTCTTTGGTGAATACAATCGAAAACATAGCTGCCAATTTGACGAGTAGCGTTGTTACTGGCTTAAGTGCAAATACAACGTATACGTTTACGGTTACGGCAATCGGTGATGGTGTTTTAGTTCCAACTTCAACTGCATCGACGAGTTCATCCAGTATTCGTACCTTGAATTCTGCAAAAGCCATCACTGACTTCACCATAACTGGGCAAATTAGTTCGAGTGTAAATGAAACTGCTAAAACAATTTTAGTGTTGGTGCCTATGAATACGGTCAAATCGAGTTTGACGCCCAGTGTCATCACGATTTCACAATATGCTTCTGTTAATCCGGCATCAGGTGTTGCTCAAGATTTCACAAGCCCTGTTACATACACCGTCACAGCGGAAGACGGATCACAGCAACCGTATACCGTAACAGTTGAAACTGCTTCTTCTGTAACCGATTATTTCCGCACAAAAGCAACCGGCAATTGGAACAGTGCTTCAACTTGGCAATCTTCCCCGAATTCAGGAACAGATTGGTACGATGCAACTACTTTTCCTGATGGCAATGCCTCAGCAACATCTCTTTTACACGATGTAACTTATGCTGGTTCTCCTGCCACCGTTGGTAATGTGACCATAAATTCGGGTATTACATTAACTAATACAACTACTGCTATTGCCGTAGGTGCTGGTGAGACCTTGACAATTGCAAGCGGTGCAACTTTCGACTTCCAAATTGATAATGCAACTATTACAGCTGGTAGTGGTGCTATTCAGGTAAATGGAACCTATAAATACACTAATTCTACATCAGGTGGAATATTGGCCTTTACCAATGTTACATTTGCATCAACCGGTACATTATATATTGGTGGTACCGGTGCACCCCGACTTCCGGCTTCAAATGGAGGTAATGTTGTATGGGCATCGACTGCAGGTGGATCGTTCTTAAATGATAATACAACCATTGCAGGCAACCTGACCATCACAAGTGCATTGGTGAATGCCTTAAATCACGGCTCAGGAAATTCTGTTCGTGTAATGACAGTCAGTGGCAATCTAATTCTCAATGGAGGAGTATATAATCCTCAGGGAGGTAGCGGAACAGGTACGCAGGCATTGACTGTAAATGGTAATGTGTATTTGTCGGGACCTGCCAAACTATATGCTGTCAATCCATTGGTTACTGGTTTGGGCACAGTTGATATTAAAGGAAACGTATATATACAAAGTCCAACTGCTGTTGAACTTTCAAGAGGTGGAGCAACCGGCACTTTATCATTAAGCGGTTCATCACAACAAACCATCTCTTCGGATGCTGAATCCGGTTATGCTATTGATGGTTTAACCATTGCAAATGCAACAGGAGTTAATATTATTAGCAATCTTACTGCTTCTAATATAACAACTAACGCTTCTTCTATTTTGAACGTAGCTGTAGGCAAACAATTAACTGTAAATACAACTTTGACTAATAATGGTACTTTAAACTTATTATCAGATGCTACAGGAACGGCTACAATTTTGACGCCTGCAACCATTGCTGGATCTGGTACGTACCAGATCCAGCAATACATTACTGGAGCTACCAACTCGGAAACCGCATTGCCAAACGGTCGCTTCTGGTATATTTCCAGCCCAGTCAGCGTTTCGACCAGTGCCATTTTTGACCCTGCATCCGGTAACAAACTGTGGTCATTTTCTGAATCCGGGGGCGCATACACACCCATCACAGATGGATCGGCCAGTCTTGCCATTGGCAAATCGTATGTTGCCAGAATGAAGGCAAATACCACCCTTCAATTTACAGGAACTCCAAACAATGGTGAAGTCATTGTGAATGTTACCCGTGATGGAGCGACCAGTTTCAGAGGATTCGATTTGATTGGAAATCCATATCCTTCTTATCTGGATTGGAAAAATGCAGTCAAAACTGATTTGTTACCCTCCATGTGGTTCAGAACTGCAAATGTTGCTGGAACGGCCATGGTGTTCGATACCTACAATGCATCAACTGATGAGGCAACTGGAAACGGAGTCCGTGGAGTGGTGAATCAATACATTCCTCCAATGCAGGGTTTCTGGGTTAAAGCACAAACAAACGGTGTTACTGGTCATGTGACGTTCAACAACGCATTGCGTTCACAACAATCCGGCAACTTGCTCAGGAGTGCTGAAACAAGTGTTGAAAAGTCTGTCGTACGCCTGCAGGTTTCTAATGGTACCGATATCGACCAGGCTATTTTGGCCTTTATGGACGGTGCTACGGATGCTTTGGACGCCTACGACTCTGAAAAGATGTTCAACAATGTAGCCAGTATTCCAGAAATCTTTACACTTGCAGGTTCATCACAAGTGGCTATCAATGGTATGGCTCCATTCTCAGGCAGCAAAACGCTGGCTTTGGGATTCAACACGGCTGTTGCCGGTACGTTCAGCATCCAGGCCAATGCCATTGTGAATCTTGAAGGGAAAGTGACCCTGATTGACAATCTGTTGAAGGTTAGTCAGAACTTAGTGGAAAATCCGGTGTACACATTCAAATCCGAAGTTGTTTCCGGTTCCGACCGTTTCAGCGTTGTGATTGAACGAATGCCAACTAGTTTAGTGAATGCACTGAAAGCATCTGCTGTGATATTTGCACGGGAAGATGGACGCATTCAGGTTGAAACATCCGGCTTAGGCAACAATCAGGTCCGCATTTCGGTTTATACCGTTTCGGGTCAATTGCTGAATGCTGCAAAAACCACATCATCCTCAACCGTTCTGAATACGCAGTTGAAACCAGGCTTATATCTGGTGACCGTTTCGGCCGATGGACTGAATACCACTCAAAAAGTAATCATCAAGTAAAATATAAGAATCATGAAAACGATTGAAAAAGTGGCGTACAGCCTTCCTGAAATACATCGAGTTAAGTTGGATAAGGAAATATCTCTGACACTGGATTCCTCTATGACACCTCTTGAGGATCCGGAAATCATGATGTTGAATACGGATCCGTTGCTGTTGGACCCAGTTATATTGTAATTAAAAAATCCCCGGGAGACCGGGGATTTTTTTTGCACTTATATCAAAAACAGAACGGAACATTCAGATGCTGATCCATTTCTAAAAGTTCCACCTCAAATAGGAGAAGTTGGTCAGGTTCATTTCTGATTTCGATATTCCTTTGGTGTCAGATGGTATTTTTTGGAAAATTCACGATAAAAATAGGCCTTGTTGTTGAAGCCACAGTGGAACATGATTTCCTGAACCGTCTTATTGGTTGTTTTGAGTAGTTTTTCGGCCTGTTTCAGACGAATGGAACGGATGTATTCCGTAGGCGTTTGGCCAGTGATTTCCTTGATCTTCCGATAGAGTTGCATTTTGCTGAGCACCACTTCGCTGGCGATGAAATCGAGTGAGAGGGCTTCATTGTCAATTTGTTCATGGATAATTTTGGTGATATGCAGCATGAGTTGCTTGTCCTCTTTGTGGATGAACTTGCCTTCGTATTGCTCCAAAGCAGCATAAACGGACTCATTGTATTCCAGCAATGCTTTGTTTCGATGCAGCAGACTTTCAATCATAGCTTCGAGATGTCTAGGGTGAAAGGGTTTGTTCAAATAGGCATCCGCACCTTCTTCCAATCCTTCGATTTGACTTTCGATGGAATTTTTGGAGGATAACAAAATGATGGGTATATGGCGCGTCAGTTCCTGTGATTTCATGATTTGTACAAATTGAACGCCATTCATCACCGGCATGATGATGTCACAAACAACGATCATGGGCATCCGGATTCGCATCACCTCGATGGCCTCTTGCCCGTTGGCGGCTTCTGCCACCTCGTATTTTTCACTTAAGAAATCTTTTAGCAATTGTCTGATGTCTTTGTCATCGTCAATCACCAATACCAAACCATCTTTTTCTATGTCGGGCAAAGGATTAGAGATAATTGTACGCAAGTCGTCCTCATAAATTTCAGAAGCGATGATTTTCTGTTGTGGGTACTCCTTCTTTTTGGGATCAATAGATTCATCCAGTGCTTGCTCGGGTAAACTGACCAAAAAGGTAGTATAAGTTTCGCCGTCGCTTTCAATTTCTATGTTTCCATACAATGCTTCTACAATGCTTTTACATAAGGCCAATCCAATGCCGTTCCGCGTTTCAAAGCCTTTGGAAACCTGCATCTCGAACCGATTCAGCACTTCAAACCGGTCGAAAATTTGTTGTTGAAATGCGGGTTTGATGCCTACTCCGGTATTGGTTACACGGATGTTGAGCATCTGCCCATTGATTTCGACCTTCACTTCCAGCCTTTCATCAGTCGGGGTATATTTAACTGCATTGGAAATCAGGTTGAAAACCACTTTCTCAACACTGTCCCGATCGGTATGCCAGAACATCACTTCGGGAGAAAATGACATTGAAAGTTGGATCCTCTTTTCTTCTAATATTTCAACGAAATTGTCTATTACGAATTTTACCAATTCCGGAATATCAACGCGCTCAATTTCCAACCTCAAATGCCCTGTTTCGGCTTTTCTAAATTCGATCATTTGCTGAATCAGATTCTGCATGCGTGCCGAATTCGATTTGATGATGTTGATGTATTTCCGAGTGTTGCTGTCAGTTGGATGCGTTCTAAGTAGTTGCTCACAAGGCCCGTAAATAAGAGTGATCGAGTTGGAGAATTCGTGCGCGATGTTGGTGAAAAAGCTTAGTTTTGCCTGGTGAATTTCCTCCGTTTTCTGCTTCTCCAGTTCTTTCATCTTAAAATCCTGACGAACGGAATACTGGTATTTCACAAAGCGCTTTAGTCCAAACAATATCAGAAAAAGGATGATGGCATAGCAAAGAAAGGCATACGTACTGGCCCACCAAGGTGGTAAAATGGTGACAGGAAGGGAGAATTGTTGTGTGCTCCATATTTTGTTGGCATTGCTGCAACGGACCTTCAAGACATAATGACCGGTCGGTAGATTGGTAAAGACGATGGTGTTTGAAGTCCCCAGATGGATCCAATCTTTCTGGTAACCCTCCAATAGATAAGATATCTCGCATTTTGAACCGGAAATGTAATCGAGGGGGATGAAATTGAAACTGAAAGATTTGTATTTATTGGCCAGAATCAATGTTTCACCCGACTTTATATAATCAGACAGATTGGTTTCCTTGTTTTCCAGATAAAAAGCATCCATCAACAGCGTCGGCATGTAATTGCTGTGTGTTATTTCGAGAGGATTGAACACATTGAAACCTCTGATGCCGCCAAAAAAGAACTGATGAGAATACGAACTTTCATAAAAGGCACCGTCTGAGAATTCATTGTTTTGCAATCCATCTTTTTTAAAATAAGGAATGATCCGGTATGCTCCCTGCTCAAAAACCAGATTGGCAATGCCTTTGTTGGTGCTTAGCCATAAAGTATGATCCTTGTCTTCGAGTATGCCGTGAATGGTATTGTTGGGCATGCCTTCTTTTTCTGTGAAACGCATAAAGACCGGTTGTCCGTTTTCAAATCGAAGCAATTTGTTTAGCCCCATGCTGGTCCCTGCCCACAAAAAACCTTTGGTGTCCTTGTATAGACAAAGAATGTCGTCGCTGCTTATAAAATTGGAATTATCCACCGAAAACCGAAAATTCTGAAATTGTTCGGTTTGAATGTTGAACCGATTGAGCCCACCTCCGCGGGTAGCAATCCACAAATGCGATGCATCGTCCCGAATGATGGAATAGACAATGTTGTTGGTGAGCGAAGAGGTGCTGTTCTTTTTGTAGATGTATTGCCTGAACGATTTTATGGAATATGGATTGGTACTTCGATCAATCACCAATTGGTACATGCCGTATCCGCTTGTGCCCACCCAAAGGGTATTCTCATTGGTTGGCAAAATGGAATAGACCGAAGACAAGTTGACTTTTCGCTGAAGTTTGTCATCGACGAACAAGGCTTTGATTTTCTTGGCTTTTGTGTCGTAATAGTTCACTCCCCGCCCGTCCGTACCTATCCAATATTCACTTTGCTGACCCTCCACGATAGTAAAGACAGAATTACTCATCAGCCCATTGAGGGTGGTGAAATTCTTTTCAAAATTATTTGCAGGATATTTATCTTTCTTAGAAAATGTAAAGATGCCGCCTCCTTTTGTCCCAACCCAGAGTGTCTGGTTCCGGTCTTCAAAAAAAGTTCGGACAGCACTACCCGCAAACGAAGGAATGGTGGAAGCCGTGTAGGAACGAATTTTTTCGGTGGAAGGTGACAGTTGCCAAACCCCTTGCATATCCGTCCCCACCCAGATGATCTGCTGTGTTCCGGCACAAAGCGATAAAACGGAGATGTTGGGTAACAAGGTTTCCAGTGCCTTGGATTTTGGATCGAAAAGAAAAAGCCCATTGGCTGAACCCCACAGTTGGTATCCTTCTTTGAAAACGACAGCCCTGATCATGCCGATAGACGTTCCAACAGTATGTTCAGTCAATATGCCTTCCGAAATCTGGTAAGAATAGACCCTTTCGTCCGAAGTCTGCATCCATATTTCATTGTTTGAATGGTAATGGACAGATTCGATGTTTTTCATGTGGGAAAACGCCGCAACTTGGTTGATTTGAGGCGTTTTGGAGTTCCCCTTCTTAAAAACAATCTTGAACAGCGTTTTTTCTTCGGTGTAAAGCCACAAATTGTCATCCAGATCAAAAAATATCTTTTTAATTTTTAGGTTGCCGGTCTGTTTCAGCGCTATGAACTGACGAGATTCCGCATTAAAGTAGTAAACGCCACGTTCGTAAATGGATGCAAAAATCTCGTTGGAACTGTTTTTGGTGATTAAAAAGGAATGTTCGTTGGAGACTCTTTGATCCCCAGCTTCTACAAAAAACCGTTCGAACGTTTTTTTCCTTTTATCCAACCGATTGATGCCTCGGTCGGTGGCAATCCAAAGTACATCCTTTTGCTCCTCAACAATATCTCGGATAATGTTGTTGCTTATCGTTTGAGCATTTCCCGGATCGGGCTTGTTTACCTTGAATTCACGACCGTTATATACGTCTAACCCATCCCAGGTCCCCAGCCAAAGCAGCCCGTCAGAATCTTGAAAGATGGTATTGATGGAACTGTTGGAGAGCCCGTCGTTGTTCGTCAGATTACTGATGTCATAATCCTTGGCAGCCAGTGAAAAGGATGCTATCGTAAACAGGATAAGTAAGAAGTTCTTCACTGATTAGTAGATTATTAGGCAAATGTACCTATTAAATGAATCCGCACGAATAAAGTAAAGGTATACAATTTTAACAAAAAGGTATCATTTCGGCTGAAACCGTCCTGATGTACTCTATTGTTGAAATTAGATACCCTTTTAGATGAGCGCATCGATTACATTTACTTCGAAGAACCTTAAAAATTTGTACACAATGGATATCGCCAAAAGATGCCTAAAGAATCCTTTGCTACGCCCTAGTGATTTATCAGCCAAAATCGGTGGTATGGAAATTACCTGTTTGCTCAACCCAGGCGTTTTCCGGATGAACGGAAAAACATGGTTGTTGCTGCGGGTTGCCGAACGACCCAAACAAATCGAAAATATAATCAGTTTCCCCATCTATAATAAGGAAGGTAAAATCGAAGTGCTTAGCTTCGATATCAACGATCCTCAATTGGATGCTTCCGACCCGCGTGTGATCCAGTATCAAGGGAAAAATTACCTGACCACCTTGTCGTATTTGCGATTGGTATGCAGCGACGATGGCATCCATTTCTATGAAGATGAGGCCTATCCGCCTATTTTTGGAGAAGGTCCGCTGGAAGCTTTCGGAATTGAGGATTGTCGCGTCGCCACCATGGAAGATGGGTATTACCTCACTTTTACAGAAGTATCGTCGGTAGCAGTAGGAGTAGGGCTTATCGCCACCAATGATTTTCAGCACTACGATCGAAAGGGGATGATTTTCCCCCCTCACAACAAGGACAGTGCGCTTTTTGAAGAAAAAATTAACGGCATGTACTATGCTTTTCACCGGCCAAGCAGTCCTGAATTGGGTGGGAACTACATCTGGCTGGCCGAATCGCCCGACCGGATTCATTGGGGAAACCACCACTGTGTCGCCATCACGCGGGAAGGCAGTTGGGACGAAACCCGACTGGGTGCCGGAGGACCTCCCATCAAGACTTCAGAAGGCTGGCTCGAAATTTACCACGGTGCCAACAAGGATCATCGGTATTGTTTGGGTGCGTTGTTATTGGACCTGAACGATCCGTCCAAGGTTTTGGCCAGAAGCGTGGAACCCATCATGGAGCCCATTGCCGATTACGAAAAGACCGGTTTCTTTGGAAATGTGGTTTTTACCAACGGGCATGTTGTCGACAACGATACGGTGACCATCTATTATGGTGCCAGTGACGAAGTCATCTGCAGTGCTACGTTTTCCATCGCTGAGATTCTAAAATCCTTGAAATAAACGGAATGGCCAATAAACTAACCGGGGAATTCGCGTTCTTCCAATCGCAACCTTTAAATATTCGTACACTATTGATTACCAATATGTTGTACGCTCTTATTCTGCCCATTATCGAGATTTTCGTGGGGGCATACATCATGCGCAACACCGGTAATTCATCGTACGTGGTCATTTATCAATTGTGCATGTATGTCGGAGTAGTTTCCACCTCAGTGTTAAACGGTGTATTACTTCGGTATTTTAAGGTGAATTTGCTGTATAGCGCAGGCATCATTCTGTCGGCCATTGCCTTGATGGCGATGATGTTTGTGCATTCCATCGGGATTGTTCAATTGGGCATTGCCGGCTTCGCACTGGGCGGAGCTACCGGATTCTTCTGGACAAACCGGTACTTGCTGGCGTTGAATTCAACCAACGATAAAAACCGGAATTACTTTTTCGGATTGGAGTCCTTTTTCTTTTCCCTTTGGAGCATTGTGGTCCCATTGACGGTCGGTGCTTTTTTGGGAAGTTTGGATGGAAAAACATGGTTTGGTCAAATCATCGATGTAAACGCTGGGTACAAGATCATCACGGTTGTTGTTTTCGTCATTGCCGTAATGGCCTGCATGGTTTTGTCCAAAGGCAAATTTTCGAACCCGGTTCAAAAGAAATTCCTATACTTCAAATTCCATGCATTGTGGCGGAAATTCCTGCTGCTAGCAGGTTTAAAGGGTATGGTTCAGGGTTTCCTAGTGACGGCACCTGCCATTCTGGTGATGCGTTTGGTTGGGAACGAAGGTTCCCTCGGCCTGATTCAGGGCATTGGCGGTGCCTTGACAGCAATCTTGGTGTATGTGCTGGGACGGGTCGCAAAACCGCATCATCGGATGTGGATCTTCGGTTTCGGCTTGCTGGTGTTCTTCATAGGAACCATTGTCAATGGATTGCTTTTCTCGGCTATCGGAGTCATCATCTTCGTACTGTGCAAGGTTTTGTTTCAGCCGTTACATGATTTGGCCTATTTCCCAACCTTGATGAAAACAATCGATGCGGTTTCGGTCCTCGAAAAACGCAACGAATATGCCTACATCATGAGCCATGAAATCGGTCTGTTTGTAGGACGTGCCACCGGAATGGTGCTGTTTATTTCCATGGCCTACCTCATTTCAGACACGTTTGCACTGAAATATGTGCTCATCATTGTAGCAACCTTGCAATTGCTGTCCTTGCCATTGGCCAAACACATCATCAAAGAAATTGACACCAAATTCAGTTAAGATGTTCAAACAAAGGTCCATACTATTTCTCTTCCTCCTTGCCGGCCTGTGGGCTTCGTGCGGGAAGAACGATTCGTATGGAGAACCCGTTGTTCAAATCAAGATTGCACGTATCGAGTTGATGCCCAGTGAGCCTCAACCATACAAAATCCTGGATTGGAAGCAAAAGACTATTGATTACGACACCTATATATTCGATTTCAATCCCGACCTTCCCGCTGGTCCGATGATTTGGTTGGACAACAGCCAACGCAATCTGCCGCAAATCACCTTTGGACTGTACACGGCCATTCACGATAGTCGACAGGGTCCAGAACACCACAACGGAGAATTTCACGAAAGCCTGAATTCCCTTTCAGCCATTTTAGGCGCAGGCCTAGTCGGCATTGACAAGACCAATCAGAACGGTTACAACTACGTCAAGATGATTCAGAATTATTTCAACTCGGAAACCGGTTGGAACATCATGATGAACAATACCTGTCCGGAAGTGGCGCAACTTGGAGGTGGCTACGGTCGTGACTGGTGGTACGATGTGTTGCCGAATGTTCTTTTCTACGCGGTAAGCGATGTGTTTCCGAACGTGGAGAATGCCGATTTTATACAACACAGCATTGCTGAAAAATTCTGTTCAGCCGACTCCGTTTTAAACGGCAATTACAATTATTCGTATTTCGATTACGGTCGGATGAAGGGGATGGTCAATCAGAGACCATTTCAGCAGGATGCAGCTGGCGGTCATGGTTATGTGCTATATGCTGCCTATCAAAAATACAAGGATGTCCGTTACCTGAATCGTGCCAAATCGGCCATTACAGCACTGAATGCTCAAAAAGAAAGCCGTTTCTACGAAATTCTGCTTCCCATGGGCATTTACACGGCTGCCAGACTGAATGCGGAACAACATACAAACTACGATCTTAAAAAAATGATCAATTGGGTGTTTGACGGATGTAAAAATCCGAAAGGACGCAACGGTTGGGGCGTGATCGTGGGCCGATGGGGCGATTACGACGTGAGCGGTTTGCAAGGCAGCATCGTTGATGGGGGAGGCTATGCCTTCCTGATGAACAGCATGAAAATGGCTTGGCCCTTGGTTCCTATGGTGAAATATCAGCCGCAGTTTGCACGGGCAATCGGAAAATGGATGCTCAACAACGCCAACGCAGCACGCTTGTTTTTCCCGAACGAACTCCCGGATGCTAACCAATGGCTTCCTGAAATGAAGAACTACACCAACTCGTTGGTCGCTTACGAAGGTCTGCGTTTTGAGGATTGTTATGGAAAGCCCAGCTTGAAAGGTGTTCATCCCGTTGCTTTGGGTGATGGGCCTAATTGGAATCCGAAGAATCCGAAGGAAACCATGTTTAGCCTCTACAGCACTTCTCCGATAGGCATATTCGGTGCTATTGTAGATACGACCGATGTTCCGCGTATTTTACAGTTGGACTGCGACGCCACCGATTTCTATGCCAACCGGGATTATCCGGTACACTTATTCTACAATCCATACCCCCAAGCAAAAAAAATAACCTATCACCCGGCTGGCCGTTCCGATGTTTTCGACCTAGTTTCCAGAAAATATGTCGCCCGAAACATTGCTGCAGGAACTCCGATCACGATTTCAGCCGACCAAGCTTGTGTTTTGGTGGAAATACCTGCCGGAACCAAGATGGAACAAAAAAACAACCGTTTGACTGCCGGTGGTATTGTAGTTTCCTATCAATAACCTTTTGATTATTAATGCCTAACAATATGAAACGAACACTATTATTCCTTTTTCTAAGCATTTTTTGTTTTGCAGCGCAAGCACAGGATGTCGTTCAAGTGACTGGCATCGTTCACGACGGTGAAAGCAATGAAGCACTCATTGGTGTAACTGTGATGGTGGTTGGAGGATCTTCAGCCGTCATTTCCGACGTAAATGGGAATTTTTCATTGAAGGTGCCGCAAAACGGAGTGATCCGGTTGTCTTACCTTGGCTTTCTGTCTCAGGATATTACCGTTACAGAGCCCACACACTTGGAAATAAAAATGTTGCCCGATAAACAATCGCTTGACGAAGTGGTCGTGGTTGGATACACTGTTCAAAAGAAGCGCGATGTCTTGGGGGCAGTCAGTAAACTAAATGGTTCAGAATTGACCACGATTCCGGTTCCCTCGGCTCAACAAGCCTTGCAAGGCCGAGTTGCAGGGGTGCAGGTTTCTGCCCAGACTGGTGCTCCGGGTTCTAACATTTCTGTTCGAATTCGTGGGATTGGTTCCATCAGTTCTGGCAATGAACCCTTATACATTGTGGATGGCATTCCGGTGGAAGGCGCACTCAACAACTTGTCACCCAGCGAAATTGAAAGCATGACGATTTTGAAAGATGCCTCTTCGGCAGCCATTTACGGTTCACGTGCCAATAACGGTGTAGTGCTCATCACCACACGAAGCGGGAAGCCTGGTGTGGCAAAGATTACCTACAATGCTCAACTTGGATTTCAAACCCATGGGAGGCTGACTCCAATGGCCACGACTGACCAATACATCAAACTCTACAACGAAGCTGCCACCGCAGATAATGAAGTCTCCGTCGTGAAACGGCAACTCATCGAAGGTGCTTGGTTGAAAGATTTCCCCAACGTGAATCACATTGATGAGATTTTTAGGACAGCACCGCTTCAATCGCACGAATTGTCCATCAGTGGGGGAAATGATAAGACGCAATACTTGGTTTCGGCCTCCTTCTTCGATCAGATGGGCATCATTCTGCATACCAACTATCAACGTTTCAACATGCGTTCCAACATCACGACTGAAGTCAAAAGCTGGCTGCATCTGGGTTTTAATGTCAGTGGTGGTTTTTCCAACAACCGGACGGTTTCCAGTTCAGGTGACGGATACATCAGCGAAGGCGGCAGCGTGGTGCGTTATGCCTTGTACCGCAGTCCTGCACTTCCGGTATTTGATGCTTCCGGGAACTATGTAAGTCTGCCTTCCACGCTTTACGGCGACCCCGTGTACAATTCCTTCTTCGGAGACGGGTACAGTCCGGAAGGCTTGGCTATGAATACCGATCGTACCAAAAAGATTAAAACCTTGCTGGCTACCGGAAATGTCCTGATCGCTTTACCAGCTAAACTATTTTGGAAAACCACCTTTGGATTGGATTACAGCGATGTAACCAATCGTGAATTCTATGGAATATGGATGCTGGACCGTGCCAACAGCGACAATGCCCTGAACATGGCCTACACGAACGTTTTGAATAAAACCATCAACAGCACCTTGAACCACAGCCTTACATGGGGTGAAAAGAATAACCTGACTTCCATGATCGGAGCCGAAGCCATTCAGGAGGACGGAAACTCCATAGGATTAAGCGACAGCAAATTTTCGAACACAAACCCGGATTTCCTGTTCATTGGAATGGGAGCCGAGGGTAAAAACTCTGCCAGTCAAGGCCAATGGGGATCAAGGTTGCTATCCTATTTCGGAACTGTCAATTACAACTACGATCAAAAATATTACGTCTCCGGTATTGTTCGTCGGGATGGTTCTTCCCGATTTGTCGGCAAGAATCGCTGGGGCAACTTTTTTTCCGTTTCAACAGGTTGGAATATTGATTCTGAAGAATTCATGCAAGCGTTCGAAGACATCAACAAATTGAAACTTCGTGCCGGCTATGGCTCCATAGGTAATCAAGCCATCGATCTGTACGCCTATTCGGGCAAGTATTCCCCGGGTTCCTACTACACGTTCGGAGGCGAAAGCTACAATGGCTATACGCAAAACACGCTCGGAAATACCGATTTAAAATGGGAAACCAGCAATCAGTTAAATATCGGGGTGGATATGGAATTCAAGAATGGTCTTTATGGCTTCTCCTTAGATTATTACTACAAAGTCACCCAGGACATGCTCGTGAAAGCACCGCTTCCTCCTTCCATCGGAAATGCGGCCACTCCTTGGATCAACAGTGGGAATATGCTCAATACAGGTGTTGATGTGGAGTTTTTCTATCGCAAAATGTACAAGGATGGTGGATTCAACATTGCCTTGAACGGAGGTTTCCTACATAATAATGTTCTGGCATTGGACGCTCCGATTTATGGCGGAATGGTGGATACCGAAATTTATGCGACGAAAACGGATGTGGGGCATCCCATCGGCTCGTTCTACCTGTACGAGATGGACGGTATTTTCCAGAATGAAACGGATATCATGACTTCCGCCTATCAGGGAAGAAACATCAAACCCGGCGATGTGAAGTATGTCAATCAGAACTCGGACAATGTCATTGACGCCAACGACAGGGTGTACATGGGAAGTGCCATACCCACCTTTACGACGGGTCTCACGCTTTCGGGCAACTATAAAGGCTTCGACGCGATTGCATTTTTTCAGGGTGCATTCGGCCAAAAAATCTATTCTCAGGTCAATTACGACATAGAAGGCTACTATCGCGGATTCAATGTGACGGAACGCTATATCAATGAACACTGGACCGGAGAGGGTACTTCCAACACGCAACCACGGGCTTCGTGGTCGGCAAAATCCAACAATGTCAAGGCTTCTTCAAGGTTTTTGGAAGATGGTTCTTACCTACGCCTCAAGAACCTCCAGTTCGGCTATACCGTACCCAATACGAAACAATTCAAAATTGAGAGCCTACGCCTGTATTTGGCAGCGACCAACCTGCTGACATTCACCAAATATTCAGGGCTTGATCCTGAAATGACGGTCAGTCTGAATTCGGTTTCTGAAGGCGACTATGCCAACGGCATCGATTGGGGCACGTACCCGGTTGCTAAAAACTTCACCTTTGGAATGAATGTTACCTTTTAAAAAGCACGATTATGAAAAAAATACTCTATTTATTATTTATGGTTGTTTTGTTCAACTCCTGCAGCAATTTCCTAAACACCGATCTAAAGGGCGAATATACTTCCGAAAACTACTATACATCGCCTGAAGCGGCTACCATGGCCGTTACCGCCGTGTATAACTCGCTGTATGGCAATACGCTGTGGATCTTTGGCGATGTGGCTTCCGACGATGCCGTCAAAGGCGGGAATTCGGGCGATCAGGCCGACATCAATGCCATCGACGATTTTTCGGCCAGTTCCGACAATGGGTTCTTAAGTGCATTCTGGAAATCGAGTTATGAAACCATCGCACGGGCAAACAATTGCATTACCTACATCGCTCCAATGAGCATTAATGTGACATTGCGTGACCGACTGGTGGGCGAAGCCAAATTTTTAAGGGCCTATACCTATTTCAATTTGGTCAATATTTTCGGAAAAGTGCCTTTGAAATTGTTGCCGCAACTCACGTATGCTTCCATTCATGTCGGATTGAGCGAAACCAGTGCTATTTATACGCAAATCTCAACGGATCTGACCGAGGCCATTCCGGTTCTGCCCGCATCGTACGTCACCGAAGCCGGTCGTGTCACCAAGGGTGCAGCGTATGCCTTACTGGCAAAAGCAGCCCTTTATCAGAACGACTATGCGACTTGCCTGTCGAACATTCAGTTGCTGGAAGACCTACACCAATACGATTTGCTGACCAATTACTCGAACCTATTCAAAGCTGGTGCCGAAGACAGCGTGGAGTTCATTTTCGGCATTCGTTATGTAAACAATGCCACATCGTCTATAGGTAACAACCTGAATGTTTGGTTTGCACCGGCCACCCCCCCTGAAAGTGGTTATTTCTTCAATGCACCGACACAAAGTTACGTGGATGCCTTCGCCGATACCACCGTGAACGGAACAGTCGATCCACGATTGGACGCCTCCATTGGCCGGGATGGACAACCGTGGTTCAACAATATGACCTTTTCCGCTTTGTGGTCGCCAGCCACCGGTTATTTAGTTAAAAAATACGATGTGGATACACTACCTGGTGTCACCAAAGACCAATCGACCATGCCCTACAATGCCATCCGATATGCCGACATCTTGCTGATGAAGGCCGAAGCGCTGAACGAACAAGCGGGAACGGATGCCATTGCCAATGCCACGATTGCTGTGAACCGCGTCAGGAGCAGGGCTCATTTGGTCCCGACTTCAGCCAACACACAAACGACTCTGCGTACAGTGATTCGAAACGAACGCCGCAAGGAACTCGGTTTCGAATTCCACCGATTCTTTGACTTGATGCGATGGGGACAGGCTACTGCTGAAACCGCATTGGGAAGCAACTTCACTTGGACGGCACCACGATTCTATTTCCCGATTCCACAATCGGAATTGGATTCCAATCAAGCTTTATAATGAAACCAATTATTTATTCTCTATTAATTACTAATCAAAAAACAACATGAAAACAAATTTTTTTAGAAGTGCTTTTGTTGCATGTGTATCGTTGGCTCTCATGGCCACTGTGTATACATCTTGTACCCCGGAAGAAACAACTCCGGGAAACACCACGATTTTGGTTGCGTTGATTGACTCTTGCCAAACGATGGTGGATGCTGCTACGACGGTTGATTATCCGCAGGCTTCCATTGATGCCTTTTCTTCAGCACTGGATGTTGTAAAACAAGCTATTCTTGACACTAAATTGTCACAAACCGAAGTTAACAATTTAGCAGTGTCATTAAGGGCTGCCAGAGAAACGTTCATGGCTTCGGAATTCGATGCGATTTCTCCCACTGCCCTTTTGATGGGTTTGAGCTTTAACGAAGGCACAGGGACACAACTGACAGCAGCTGGCAAAGGTTGGACTGCCGTATTGAAAAAAGGCCCGGCAGAAATTTTTGGAACCGCAACGAATTTTCCAAGTTTCATTACCGGAAAAGTAGGTAAAGCCATGTATTTCAGTAATGGATCCCATTTGGAAATAAGTAATTACACTGCAGCCGACTTGTTAGGCAGGAAATTATCCATCGCTGTTTGGATAAAACCGGATTCAACCAGAGCTGGTAATTACATTATGTCTTACAATTATTGGAAAAGCTGGAAATTCCAACTTGAGGACCACAATAAGCCGTTCTTCTCGACTACAACAGGAGCAGGTGGAATGGATGCTGACAATGAAGTTGTTTTCTCTGCGCCCAATGGAGAGTGGACTCACTTAGTTGTTAGTATGGATTTGACAAACGGCAAATTAGTGTTTTATGTAAACGGTGTCAATACCAAGGAATGGACATCACAGACCCAACCGAATTTAACTGGAACATTATCAGCTTATGCAACCACATTGCCATTAATGGTTGGAGCTTGTACAACGTACACCGAAGCATTAACTTGGGACTGGTCATGGGCTCATACTCCCGCCAACTGGGACGGCTTAATCGGTGCCATGGATGAACTTAAATTGTACAACATTGCCTTGACCGATGGTCAGGTTTCCAAATTGTACAACGAAGAAAAATAAATTCATTCATTACTAACTCTTAAAAGGGGCTTGGTTTTTTTTGTAAGCCAGGCCCCTTTTTAAGCATTTCGAAATGATACGCAACATCCTGAAATTCTTATTGTTCCTGCTATGGTTTACTGCCACCAGCCTGACAGTACATTCAGAAACCTCCTCTTCCACTTGGTGGAAAGAAGTCGTTTTTTACCAAATCTACATGCCCTCTTTTCAGGACAGTGATGGAAACGGGATGAGCGATTTCAACGGAATGACTTCCCGGTTGGATTACCTCCAATCGCTGGGGATCAAAGGTATATGGCTCACCCCTTTCATGAAGTCTCCCAAAGTGGACAATGGCTATGATGTGGCCGATTACAGGGAAATTAATACGGTTTATGGTTCCGTCAAGGATTTTCAACACTTTTTGGATGAAGCGCATGGACGAGGCATCCGGGTTATTATGGACATGGTCGTCAATCATACCTCGACGGACTGCCCATGGTTTCAGCAGTCCCGAAAATCGAAAGACAACCCTTACCGCGATTATTACATTTGGCGAGACAAACCTAACAACTGGGAATCTTATTTCGGAGGAAGCACCTGGCAATTGGATACCCTGACCAATCAATATTACTACCACAAATTTGCCGTTCGCATGGCCGACCTCAACTGGTCGAACCCAAGGGTGGTTATTGAAATACAAAACGTACTCCGTTATTGGCTGAATTTGGGCATCGACGGCTTCCGGTTTGACGTCATCAACTTCCTGACCACCGACAGCCTGATGACAAACAATCCAGTGAAAGAGGGCAAACAGATTCACAGATACGACATCGACAGGCCCGGAGTTAAAAATACCATCAGACTTCTGAAATCGACCATCAATGAATTCCCGGATAAATTTGAAGTGGGCGAAATCGGCAGTGATAAAATTGGAATTCTAAAGTACTATCAAGCACCCGACCTGATGGATGTGGTCTTCAACTTCAACTTCGGTAGCATTCCCGCCTTTTCCGTAGAACGGCTATTCAGCGAATTGCAAAGCATGGAGAAAAACATGCCCGGTTACCCCACCTTGTTTTTTGGCAGTCACGACAATCCCAGACTGATGAACCGTTTGGCTGGAGGCAATCCGAAAAGGGCGCTGGCACTGGCCGCGTTAATGCTCACAGCAAAAGGCGTGCCATTCATCTATTATGGAGAAGAAATCGGAATGGAAAACATTAAAGCCGACACGTATGAAGAAGTGGCTGATATTCAGGGACAAACCTTTTATAAATTGGCCATCAAAGATGGTAAAACGCCTTCGCAAGCACTGCAGTGGGCCAATGACCATAACCGGGACAAATCCCGGAGCCCGATGCAATGGAACGATAGTACCAATGCCGGCTTTACCTCGGGTAAACCGTGGATAAAAATTCATGACAACCTTGCCAAAGTCAACGTTCAAAAAGAACTTCAACAAGATTCTTCCCTGCTGAAATCGTATCAGGCGCTAATTGCATTGAGAAACAGGGAGAAGGTCCTTCAGTTCGGCGGCTATGAGCGGTTGGAATGTCTGAATCAACGGATTGTTTTTACCCGAATCTTTGCACAGGAAAGCATCACCGTCATCGTGAATTTTGGTGTGAAAACGATTATTAAATTACCTTTGGGTGCCAAAATCCTGATGGGTACTACTGCATTGAATAGCAACGAGTTTCTAATTTATAAAATCGGATGAAGAGACTGCTGTTGCCTTTCTTAATAGGTGCGTTTTTCACCGTTTCAGCACAACAGATTTCCATTTCCCGGATTGACAGGATGCCAAACATGCCTTCTCCCTATCTGATGCGGGACTGGAAAAAGGTGGCACTAGATTATGACGCCTTCGTTTTCAATGCCGGCCTCACAGGAACCTATTTGCCCCTCACCAAAATAAGCACCGGAAATGGCGTCAACTATCCGGAAATCCGTTCCATGCGTATGGATACCTACGTTGGGCAGTCGGATCACGGTCAGGTGGCAGAAGCCGTTAATATCCTGCCGGCTGTCGTCGGTGCGACCTTGGTTGGCGTGGATAAAACGACGCAGATGAACACCAATTGGGTGGTCAAACTCAAAGATTTTTTCAACCTGAAAAATGGACAGCAAGTCTATCTGAACAGCTATTCCACCTCGACGGGAGATGATTGGTGGTACGAAATCATGCCCAACGTCTTTTTTTATCAATTATATGCCCTTTATCCACTGGCTGACGCCGACTTTTCTACTCAGTTTGTAACCATTGCCGATAGGCAGCTGAATGTTTTGTATAAACTGGGAGGATACGTTCATCCTTGGAAGGCTCCTTCGATGAATTACCGGGCGTTCAATCTGATGACAGGCAAGCCGCTTGCAACCAGCGTTCCAGAGCCTGAATCTGCCGGCTCGATTGCCTGGCTGTTGTATCAAGCTTACACACGAACGGGTCAATCCAAATACCTGTATGGTGCTGAATTGGCTTTGGATTTTCTTCAGAACTGGACCACCAACCCTTCCTACGAAATCCAGCTGCCCTATGGCATAGCCGCTGCAGCAAGGATGAATGCTTTGGAGGGAACGAACTACGATTTGACCAAATTCCTTCGGTGGACGTTTTCTGAAGGACAGGGCACTCTACGCGGCTGGGGCACCATTGTCGGCAACTGGAACGGCTACGATGCGTCCGGTTTAATAGGAGAAGCGAACGATGCCGGCGACGATTACGCGTTCAGCATGAATGGATTTCAGCATGCAGCAGCCTTGGCTCCGGTGGCAAAGTACGACAAACGGTATGCAAGGGCACTCGGCAAATGGATGCTGAATTTAGCCAACGCCAGCCGATTGTTTTATGCCAATGCACTGCCTTCTGCCAATCAGGAGCAGGCCAGTTTCACCTGGTCGACGCAATACGATACGACTGCCTGCATTCCCTACGAATCGATGAAACAGACCTGGAACGGCATCCAGCCCTGTGCGATGGGCGATGCCGTAAAGGGCGGCTGGGCGGCAACCAACTTGTCCCTGTATAGCGGTTCCAGTGTCGGCTATTTGGCCTCCATCATTGAAAAGACCAATGTGGAAGGCATTCTAAGGATCGATTTAAACAAAACCGATTTCGGCGGAGAAAACACGTATCCATCGTATTTGTATTACAATCCCAAGGCGTCTTTGCAAACGATTGACATGGTATTGCCGGCAGGGAATTACGACGTTTACGATGCCATCAGTGAAACCGTCCTGCAAACAAATGTACAGGATACGATTCAGCTGAACATTCCTCCGGATTCCGTCCGGTTAGCGGTGATTTATCCGACTGGAAAAACAACGGTATTCAATGGTCGATTTCGTTCCATTGACGGTGCAGTCATCGATTTCCACGCAAACAACGATTTCTCAAATGCTTTGCGCATCAAGGCCTTTTCAGTATCCGACACCCTCGTGGAGAAACTCGATTCCATCAACATCTATTGCTTGGCTGAAAACAATGTTCAGCCAACTACCACCTATCGTTGGTTTCAAGACGGAACATACCTCTCGACCAACACTACCAGCGTCCTCAATTGGAAAGCCCCTGCAACGACAGGAGTCTATCGGCTAAGCTGCGAAGCGATCGATGCAGGTGATACGGCTCGGAGCATTTCCATCGCGGTCACCGTGGCGGACAAGGTGTATTTGGCGCCTATCATCTACCGCATCGGATTTTCAGATAGCATGCCCATCGACGTGGATACTACCACGCAGGCTGGGCCGTCGCTCAACACCAGCAAGGTTCAGTTTGCCTGGAGCTGCGATGCCGGAACGCTAAGTGACGATACGACGGCCGTCCCAATCTGGCATTCCCCGTCTACCCCCGGTATTTATCACCTCACGCTGACCGTGACCAATCCTGCCGGATCCTGTACCTATAGGGGACCCGTTTTGGTCAAAGACTACTCCATCACCGAAGAACCGACGCCCCTGATCTATTATCCGTTGAACGGTGATACCAAAAACGGCGCGCAAGATGCCTTTCATGCCGTTTCCGTCAATGCTGTTTCAACTTTTGGTGCCAACGGAGTGGCGAATTCAGCCTACCTGTTCCCATCGAGTGCGTCCTACCTATACACACCCAACGAAACGGCACTCAATTTTCAGAATCAAGTCGCCGTTTCTTTTTGGGTGAAAGCCGATGCTTTGCCAGCCAACGAGCAATTCATTTTGTCGCATGGCAGTTGGGAGGAACGCTATAAAGTGTCCGTTACGCCCGAAAAGAAGGTGCGTTGGACGGTCAAAACCAATAACTCCATCGCCGATGTGGATGATGTGAATTTACTTACGACAGGCCAATATGTGCACTATACTGCTCAATATACCGGCTATTCGCTGGAATTGTACCGCAATGGAGTACTGGTGGACTTTGCAGCGCTTTCAGGCACCATCCATACCACCGGAAAAAGCATCACCATCGCCAGAAAAGACGAGACCACCAGCGATTACAGTTTTAAAGGCAGTGTGGACGAAGTCCGGATTTACTCGACAGAATTGCCCCAACGGATCATTCAGGCTTTGCCTACAGCGTTCAGTCTAAAAGTCTATAACGACACCACAATCGCCGCCTTCAGCGTTTCTCCAAATCCCTTTTCGGGAGAACTCAATCTTCATTTACCCTCGGACCTCACTCTTTCGAATGTCCAAGTCTATGATTTGATGGGAAGAAGGATGACCAGTCGCATGGAATCTGCTTCAAGCCTCCATATTGATGGTCCGGATGGTTTGTATTTTTTGGTCGTGCATACCACTTTGGGAAAAACGTATCGGGTCAAAATAATCAAGAAACAATAACATCCTTTTGCCCTAAACGTCCAAGTTTATGAACATTTGGCATGCAAGTCCTCTATAACCTATAAATCATGTTCCTATGAAAAAGATGAATGCTTTTTTTTGCTTCTTTCTATTATCTGTTTCTGTTAACCTCTATGCCAACGAGTTGACCATGAAGTTGGCCGGAGATTCCGCTGCAGGATTTCATGTGGATCTTTATTACGGCCAAACGTCGATTTCTACCACCAACCAATCGGGTGAACTAAATCTTTTAGTTGAAAATGAAGATCATTCTATAACTGAAACCGTTACACATTGGAAAGCGACTTCTGCTGTACAAAATGGCCCAACCATCATCCTAAACGGCATCGTACGACTTCAGCGCCTGGAAACGGATTTGACTGTCACTGTTTTGTATGAGATTGTAAATCAAAATGTTGTAGAAAAGCGGATCGAACTGAAGCAAACCAACATTCCTCTGCTCTTTTATTCCTTTAACTTGATGTTGCAGGCACCCACCGCACCCTCCCGTTTCTGGAGTTTTGACGATGCCGACCATCTGGGAGGTGTGGCGCACGAAACGTTTCCGGCAGCAGGCTATATGATTGGTGACACTTTGGCCGTTGGCCTGTTAACCGATGCCGGAAACCGCAATCTTTGGACCCGGAATATTCGTCGTCGCCCCTCCACGGGGGAAATCGGATTCAGGGCCATCCGGGAGATTTGTGATGCCAACTTATTTCGGGTTGCAACCGCCGCTGACCGGAAAAACGGTGTTAATGTCGTCCAACTAACCTTTGGTGAACTTTCGGATTTCAATCACCCTTTGAAACTCATTTCATATCCAACACCCGATATTGCAGCCTGGAAAGCATACAATAGCGCCCAAGTCGTCCATAAAGACTCTGTTTATACCATCAAAGGGGAAAAAGCAACCGATGGTACTGCTGGTTTCCGATTGCCTTATCTGCTTCCTGATGGTTTCTACACCATTCGTTTCAATCACCGTTCCAACCGTCCGCTTACGCTGAGGCTTTTCAAGAACGCATCCATGGATGTTCAGGGACTTCACTATCAAAGCAATATTCCATCTACTCCAGACCAATGGACGCAGCAAGAAGAAACCGTTTTTCTGGCCAACACGGAAGGTCAGCCCACACAGCTGCTGATCGCCGCTTCAGACATTCCCTTCGGCGCTTCGTTTGAACTGTCCATTAAAGACCTGGAAATCGTTCAGTCGGTTGCCAAAGAACAACCCTACCATCCACTTCGCGC
>Ga0209430_1000812_pt1 | contig 27241 bp, 31 predicted proteins | sample BarGraIncub1133A_FD_184504 | JGI IMG/M metagenome (GOLD analysis project Ga0209430, IMG submission 184504) | Arctic peat soil microbial communities from Barrow, Alaska - Barrow Graham LP Incubations 11-33A (SPAdes) (version 2) | ecosystem: Environmental > Terrestrial > Soil > Wetlands > Peat... | reverse complement strand
ATCTGGGTCAGGAAGTGACAGAGGCGGTAATTACCGCCTCTGTCACTTCCTGACCCAGATAATCCTCTGCGGTTTTCTTCATTTTCTGAAGTACCATTGCCGAAATTTCCTGTGGGGAATATAAACGATCGTCAATTTTCACCTTTGGTGTATCATGATCCCCCTGAATAACGGAGAACGGAACTCTTTTGATTTCTTTTGACAGGTTCGCATATGGTTCTCCCATAAAACGCTTAATTGAGGAAATCGTTTTGGCAGGGTTGGTAATAGCCTGACGTTTAGCTGGATCTCCAACTTTACGTTCGCCATTTTCAACAAATGCCACAACTGACGGAGTTGTGCGTTTGCCTTCGCTGTTGGGGATAACCACCGGTTCGTTGCCTTCCATAACGGCAACACAGGAGTTGGTTGTTCCTAAGTCAATTCCAATAATTTTTCCCATTTTTCTATTGTTATATTTGTACTGTTGATTCAATTTTCAATGCTATTACCCTTTCCTTACCAATCGTTGTGCCAATATTGACAAACAGCTTTATTTGGCAATATTGGCACAATAAAATGCGGAATTTAAAATCAAAGTGTCATTTTTTATGACAAAACGACAGCATGCAGCGACTGGGAGGAAGAGTAATTGAGAATATGAGAACTCTTGAAAATGTAAGACAAATCACCGAATGTTAAGCCATTTAGTCTGTAGTTAAAATAATTTTGTTACGTTCGCCTAACTGATCTCAAAAGGTTGTCAGGTGTCAGAAACCAGGAATTGCCTCAAAAAATCTGAACTTAAAATAAAATAATGCATATTCAACAATAATCTATCTTGTGTCGTGTTGTTAATTTTATAATTTTGACGCAAACTAATTTAGTGAGAAAATTCAATTTCCTTTAAAACGAGCATGTTCGTTTAACGCTAACAAAGATGGAATTTCACATGCGTATTTCATCTATCCCTTAATACTAATTCTTTACGGATGAAAACAAAAAAAATTGAACATAAACTGTCTGAACGGCTTCAATCGCTGGACGTATTGCGTGGATTTGATATGTTATGGATTATTGGTGGTGGCAGTCTGATAGTTGCATTAGCAGAAACAACGAAGTGGGGATGGCTTGAAGTGATTGCCGAGCAGATGGAACATGTTCCATGGGCAGGATTTCATTTCGAAGATCTTATTTTTCCGCTTTTCATGTTTATTTCAGGTGTGGCTATTCCATATGCTATAACCGCTAAAGTTGAACAAGGAGTAAAAAGGAAATTGCTGTTCAATAAGATTTTTAAACGGGGAATTATTCTGGTATTTTTTGGGATCATCTATAACGGTGCATTGAAACATGGATTTTCTAATATGCGTGTTGCCAGTGTACTTGGACAAATTGGTTTGGGTTATCTTTTCGCAGCAACCATTGTTTTATATACGAAATCATATAAAACACGACTTGCATGGTTGATTGGCATTTTGTCAGGGATTGCCATACTACAACTCCTTGTTCCGGTTCCGGGATATGGCGCTGGCCTTTTAGATCAGGTAGGCGGAATGAATGCATGGATCGATCGCACATTTTTGCCAGGCAGATTGCATGGCGGAACTTTTGATCCTGAGGGCTTGTTGTGTATTGTATCCGCAATAACAGTTACCCTAATGGGGGCTTTAGCCGGTTCAGTCCTTCGCGACGGAGAACCTGCATCAAAACGAAAAGCTGGGATATTAGCTATAGCCGGTGCCTGTCTTATCACAGTTGCGCTTGTTCTTTCTACATTTTACCCGATCATCAAAGCAGCATGGACAGTTCCTTTCAACCTGCTGACAGTAGGGATTGGCTCCCTTCTGCTTTCGCTATTCTATTTCACAATTGACGTAAAAAACTGGACAGGAGGAATTGTTTCCTATAAAATATTGTTTTTTAAGGTAATAGGAATGAATTCCATTACCATCTATATGCTGACTGCTATTCTCGATTTTCGTGGCGCTTCCATGTTTTTTACAGGTTGGCTTACTGCCCCATTGGGTGAATGGATCGTGATTTTGGGGGCCATTGTACTTGAATGGTTGTTGCTATATTACCTCTATCTAAAGAAAATCTTCCTGCGCGTTTAATTGTTCTGATCAACACTTAAACATTACCGGAACTAAAATTGAAGCATTTGTGACTGAGATCTAACGATTTTTCTACTTTTGTCATGAATATTTCATTTTTGATACTATAATTATGTCTGTACAGAAAGAGGTAAAAAGGGTTACAACACATGTTCTTGCTGAAATGAAGCTGCATGGCGAAAAGATTTCGATGTTGACTTCGTACGATTACAGCATGGCGAAGCTTGTCGATCAGGCTGGTATTGATGTGATTCTTGTGGGAGATTCGGCCTCGAACGTGATGGCTGGAAACGAAACTACGCTCCCGATTACACTCGACCAGATGATTTATCATGGAAAATCGGTTGTAAGAGCAGTGACAAGGGCTTTGGTCGTTGTTGATATGCCATTCGGAACTTATCAGGGTAATTCGCTAGAGGCATTAAACTCTGCGATTAAGATCATGAAAATCACTCATGCTGATGCGGTTAAACTCGAGGGTGGCAAAGAAGAAATCGAATCGGTTGAGCGAATTGTTAGGGCTGGGATACCTGTGATGGGCCATCTCGGACTAATGCCACAGTCGATACACAAATATGGAACTTATTCGGTAAGGGCGAAGGAAGAGGTTGAAGCGAAAAAACTAATCGAAGATGCCCATTTATTGGAGCAAGCCGGTTGCTTTGCAATCGTTCTCGAGAAAATACCAGCAAAGCTTGGCGAACAAGTCGCTAAAGAATTAAAGATTCCGGTAATAGGTATTGGTGCGGGAGGAGAAGTTGATGGTCAGGTTCTTGTTATTCACGACATGCTTGGGCTGACACAGGAATTCTCCCCCCGGTTTTTACGTCGTTACCTCAATCTTGCAGCCGACATTAAAGGTGCAGTTGAAAATTACGTGGCAGATGTAAAATCACGTGACTTTCCGAATGAGAAAGAGCAATACGAGTAGTTAATGGAAATTAATTGGGATAGTTTGCCAGGCTTCGAAAATCTTTTGTTTAGATAATTTTTGATATAAAATTGATGACGCAATTAGCCGTTCTTTTTGAAGACAATCATATTATTGCCATCAACAAACGATGTGGGGATATCGTGCAGGGAGACAAAACCGGCGACCCAACAATGGGAGATGAGGTAAAGAATTATCTTAAAGAGAAATACAACAAGCCTGGCAATGTATTTTTAGGCGTGACTCATCGTCTCGACCGACCGACAAGTGGCGCTGTACTTTTTGCCAGGACTTCAAAAGCGCTAACACGACTGAATGAAATGTTCAAGGAGGACCATTCGATCCACAAAACCTACTGGGCAGTAGTTGACAAAAAGCCAGAGTCATTAACCTGTAAACTAGACCACTGGATTGTTCGTGACACGAAGCAGAATAAGTCATTTGCATATCTGAATGAAAGGAAGGAATCGAAAAAGGCCAGCCTGACCTACCATTATCTTAGTTCGTCTGATCGTTTTCATCTGATTGAAATCGAACTGCATACCGGGAGACATCATCAAATCAGAGCACAGTTGGCCACCATAGGATTGCACATCAAAGGCGATCTCAAATATGGTTTTTCACGATCAAACAACGATGGAGGAATTCATCTTCACGCCCGAAAAATCGAATTTACGCATCCTGTAAACGGCGACCCAATCACTATCGTTGCACCGCCACCAAATGATCCCGTCTGGAATTATTTTATCAGGTCAATTGAGGGTTAATTCTCTTTCAGAAATCCAGGTAATTTTTCCAACAACGATCCTGGTTTGATATGAAGGACTTTCATTCCTATTGTTTTTGCCGCCTCAGTATTTTCTTCCATATCGTCAATAAAAAGAGTCTCTTCCGGCTCAAGACCGGCCTCGGTTAATGCCTGAATGTAAATCCGGGGATTGGGTTTTCGCATTCCCATTTCATGCGAATAGAAATTCCGTTCAAATAGGTCGTAAAACGAATAGCCAAAGTCGGCATCGAATTCCCTATGAAATTTGATCCGGTGAATTTCATTCGTATTGCTCAATAAAAATAGCCGATAGCTCTTTTTCAACTCTTCGAGGTACCTGATCCGGTCGGCGGGAATATCCAAAATCATTGCTGTCCATGCTTCATCAATTTCCCTGTCATTTCTTTGTAAGTCAGTCATTTTTCGGACATTATTGCGAAAAACTTCGGGTGATGAACTTCCACTTTCGAGGCTGTAAAAGAGTTCCTTACCGTTCGTTTGATTATTCTCCTCATAAAAATCGCTCCATCCCAGGTTCCGAAAAGCATCTACAGTTAATTGCGGATTGATATTTAGGATAACTCCTCCAAGGTCGAAAATGATATTGCGAATAGTTTTTATTGACATAGCTACTTTTTAGTAGTTACAAATATATGATTTTGAGATTGTATCTATACCAAATCTTTTGCCGCAGTTTCCATCAGCAGGTAAAATGCCTGCGCTTCAGGCGCAAAATAGGGACGGTCAAAATTTGGCAACCCACACACATCGTGCACATATCCCAAACTATCAACGCGATCGTTCGCAGCTTTCCGCATAATTTAAGCCTTTACGAGGTAGCCGGAATCGAGATAACCAACTTTAACTCCCCTGAATATCGTGTAAGCAAGCATTTGACTCAGATTTACTTCCGGAAATGTATCCGGTCTGTTTACTACGTCGTGAAACATTCCGTCCGGGCGGAGGTATTTCAAACAACCATCCAAAACGTCTTTGACATAACTGACCAGCATCATTTTCTCATTCGTCATATCTTTGGGCAGCATCCTAATAACGCGTGTTATTCCGGCAGCTGACCAGCCATTACCGACACCCCAAAAATCTTCGCGTTTGAATTTTTTATTTTCATCATCCCAAATATGGGAATACAACTGATCTTTAGGATGATATAAATATTTCCGAAATCCGTCGATTTGCTTAATTGCTTCCTTGTATTCTCCTGCCGCGGCCAGAAAAGGTGGTAACATGTAATTCCCATCCGACATGATCCATTTGGTAGGTTCCTGTGTGTGATAGATAATTCCTTCAGGGGTTTTATGATTTGACGTTTTAAATACATCAAGCATTGAGTCGGCACCCGTTTTAAATATCGGATCGCCCATCTTTTTATAAGCGAATAAGACCACCTCCCCTACACTTGAACAATCGTTGATTGGACCATTGCCTTTAATCACCGAAAACCGCCCGTTTACCTGTCTTAAAATCGCTCCTCTGGCAAACGAAATGGCCAGATCATATTCGCCCATCTCGAGAAACGCCTGCGCAACTGTACCTTGCTCCCAATCGAAACGTTGCATTCCAAGCGTTGCAATTTTCACCCTTTCAATACGGTCCTTTAAATCGGATGGTTTACCAGAGAAAATAACGTTCTTATTATCTTGTATTTGCGGACCGGAAGCGCTATAAGCGATGGTTTGCATTCCAACTAAACCGACCGAAACGCCAGCAGCTGATTTCAAAAAGACTCTTCTTGATTGGTTATTTTCCATTTTTTTCACACGTGTATACTTCTGTAAGTTATTAAACTTAATTCCGTATTAGAAATTGTTCTTTCTTCATTCCGCATCAACGGTGTGGAACTCGCATGAAAATTTAAACATCCTATTTTGTGTTTACTAAACCATGCTCGTTTCATTCGTCAAGTGGAAGAATTGTTTGAACAAATGTAGATAAAAAATTGTAGCTGATTAAAACAACCTATATTTGAAAGGCTATAAAAGTGTTTTCGATATGTCTGACAAACATCACCACCATCACCCAATTTTAAGCGGAAAGAATTTGATTCTTCCGATCATCCTTAACGTAGGAATCACTGTTGCACAAATTATTGGGGGTATCATATCCGGAAGTATTGCACTTCTCTCGGATGCTGCACATAACTTCAGCGACGTTCTTGCGCTGATATTTAGCTATATTGCTGCAAGGTTAGCAGGACGCGACAGAACGCTGAAAGAAACATTCGGGTATAAACGTGCCGGGATATTTGCCGCTTTTATTAATGCGGCAACCCTGATGATTATTGCAACCGTTCTTATCCAGGAGGCTATTGAGCGGTTAATGAACCCAAGGACAATTGAGGGAAATATCGTGATTTACCTTGCTGCACTGGGGATTCTGTTTAATGGAGTAAGTGCTCTAATGGTGAAAAAGGAGGCAGGATCAGATATAAATATGCGCTCTGCCTACCTGCACCTTTTTACCGATATGCTCACCTCTGTTGCAGTTTTAATTGGTGGTTTTGCCATCAGTTACCTTGGATGGTTCTGGGTTGATGGTGTCCTGACCATTGCAATTTCACTCTTTCTGATTTACAGCAGCTGGGAAATTTTCTATGAATCGGTAAGGATATTCATGCAATTTACCCCTTCGCAGATTAATATTGAAGACGTTGCAGCCGAGATTACACTGATAAAAGGGGTTAAGAATATTCACCACGTTCATGCATGGAAACTTGACGATCATGAGATGATGTTCGAAGCACATCTCGATCTCGAGAAGGATTTTTCGATTTCACATTTCGAGCTTATTCTGGATAAGGTAGAGACCATCCTTCTACATCACGACATTCATCACTTCAACATTCAGCCCGAATGGGTTCGTGATGATGAAAAGTCATTGATCAATAGACTGGATCATTAAAGATTTCAGGTAGGGTCAATCGGTTCTACCTTACAGCAAATCACAGAACCTTTTTAACCATTTACACCGCTTTACAGCATATTACACTATGTGGCAGGTCAACGACACCTGGTAACATAAAGTCACAATCGTTTTAGTTCTCAATGGCAAACTTCTTAATCAGCAATTGCGCAATTTCATTCATTCCCTCACCGTCATAAGTATTGATCATTACTACAATCCCCATATTTTGCCCTGGAACTATAATTGCGATGCTATTAAAAGTGCCTGCACTACCCCTGTGATGGTAATAGGTATGTCCAAATAATTCGGAAGCCCAACCAAGTGAATATTCCGGATAAGAAGCAATAATATGCCTGTAGGTTTCCGCTTTCAGATAATTGTCTTTACCATTTAGTCCGTCAATATGCAATTGAAGAAACCGCAAAAAACCGGCAACATTGATACTTGTATTTCCAGCGGGGGAACACAACAATACATACTGATTGAAATAGTGGTATTTCTTAAGGATATCGGGGATTGGTATTAATGTTTTATCGCTATCAAAAACCCATTTCGCCGGATTAATATGGCCCTGAGGCTGATTACGATCGGGTTCATCGGGCCAGCCAATGTGGAGATTGAGATTTAACTTTTCAGAAACTTCGCTGATTAAATCTTCCCAATGCTTGCCAGTGACTTTCTCAAGCATTATTGCAGCTGCAATATACCCGGCATTCGAGTACCTGTCATCGTGAAAATCATATACAGGAATTGGTTTGTATTTCAGGACCTGTTTAATAAACTGAACACGCTTTTCGGGAAGAGTTAGATTCGCACTTAGATTTTTTTCATAATCGACAATTGGATAGACCTCCGATTCATTTTTAAATTGAATGAACCTGGCACGGTGCGAAAGAAGTTGCTCAAGCGTGATGTCAAAGTAGGCCGGGTTACTTCCTGCTTTCATTTCAGGATACAGATCAAAGAATTTAGTGTTCCACGAAATACGCCCATCCTCAACCAATTTCCCGGCAAGGAAGGAAGTAAACGACTTTGTATTTGAGCCGATATGAAACAAATCAGTTATTTGAACCTTCTCTTTTGTTTCAATATTTCTGTAGCCAATTGCGTTCTGAACGATGATCGAATCATTCCGGATTACTCCATATGCAATTGCTGGAATGTTATATTTAACCCTTAGGCTATCAAGCTCTGTTTCCAGTAATTTTGATTTAACCCTTTCAGTGGCATTGATTTGAGATAAAGCAGATATAATACAGATGAAAAAGCACAAAATGGTCAACAGAGTTGTTTTCATTTGCAGATTTTTAGTAACCTTTACCTGGATTAAGAACATATAGGGTATAAAAGAAGGGATGAGTTCATTCAATCTCACCCCTTCAGAATATTCAAACTATTTTACAATTGTAAAACTGACCGGCAACTCACCGTTATTGCAAAGTGCTGCAAAATAGCGCACTTCGGCTTGTGTGAAATTACCTGTAATTGAGCATTTACCACCTTCGATCGCATCTCTTAATACAGGAGCATAAAGCACCTTGTTATCTAATACAATTGCAATTGCATTGTTGATATTGCGCCTTGTTGCATCAGCCCAAAGTTGTACCGCCGGTTTTTTAAATTCAATCCCAAGCTCATTGATTCCGGATGCTTTATCCTGGCCTGATTTAGCACTTTCAACATCCGATCCTGTCAGCAATGCCCCTTTTTCGCCTTCCAAACGAAGTGCATAAAGACAAACATTCGCATCTGCTGAAGAGGCACTCCAGGCAAATTTGCATTTCTGACTGAGTGAAACTTCCTTTAAATACTCGTCTATTTTTCCCACTTCCTGTGCAGTAGCACAACCAATTACGGTCATTGAATGATCAGGGCTATCGGCCTTTAAAAGTGAAAATAAATGATTGTCTCCCTTTAAAAGTTTGGAAAAATTTTCGCGATTGTAGGTCGCATAAAATGACAGCGATCCTTGATGTGTCAGAAGGTCTTCAGCTACTTTTGGGTCCCAACCATCAGCAAGGACCACCTGAATTTGTTTCTTCCCGGGAATGACAGTCAGTTCAAACTTTTCGGAACTGAAATCCTTCAGGCGGGCCGTAAAAATCGTTGCAGATTGTGACAGTGCGGCTGAAGAGATCTTTTTATCAGCCGATTGTATCAGAATCCGGGTTTCTGCACTTGCCTGATTTGAAAAACCACTGACAATTATACCGAACGCAAAAACCGCTATTAATAAATAGATGATTGTTTTCATTTTATTAAATTTTTAAGTTAAAAATACGTGTTCCCTTTTCGAAAAGACGGAACTTTTGTAATAATACTTGTTAAAATCTAACTTAAAACGGGCACATCCTCAGCCACTTTGGGAAAGAGGTGGTAATAAAACCGGCTCATAGCGAATGGTTTTATTACTAATTCGGTTTGATGGAGTGAGAAAAACCGTTGAGCGATCATTCTGTTGTCCGCAGATTGTTTGAAGATTACATTATAAAGGTGAGTAAACTTTTGATCGACAAAGGAAACCAAGCTTTTCTGAAAGAGCGGTAACTGAACAGCATCTGTATTAACAGCCTGGGCAGATTTTGAAAGCCATTCCGATACTAATTCGTGTGGCACCGGTTTGATTGATTGCTGATTCGACCGGTCAGAAAAAGCAGCAACAATAAAAAAGAAAAGAACTATAAATAGCGCCTTTCCCAAATAATTGCTGATATCTTCAATCCGGGTTTTCATTATTCAAAGATAAATATTTCCTTTCAAAATTGACGAACTATTTTTTATACCAATTCATTATCAACATCTATTTTTGTTTTCTTGGCTAAAAAGCTTCCAAATGTGTTTGATGCCTTTTCAAATAAACCAGTTTTGATTTCGTTACCCGGAAGAAAAGAGGATGTGCTGATCATCACTTCATCCTTTTTAATGGTCCGTTTCCACAAACCTGTCACCTGTCCGTTTTGGACTATCACAGGGCGGAATATCCCATTGTCAGAAACAGCCTTTTTGTGATGTATCAATGAAAGAGATGCACTTCTGTCCCGATAACTGATTAAAAACTCGTCGAATGCAGGCAATAAATAAACAGAATTTCTATCCATCCTGTTACCGGGAAAGGAATCTTTAAACCAGTATTGGACAGCATCAATCGTTTCAGAAATAAACCCGGATTTGACAACTTCAAATCCCTGTTTCGCCTCCGTGACGGACAAACCGGACCACCAGGCAAAATCCAGTAAAGTAGCAGGACCATGACTTGTAAAATATCTTCTTGCGAGTTCAGCCAGGGATTCGTCTCTCGGAATGATTTTCTTATGAGGAACCCTGTCGCAAAGCAAAGCATAAGTCTGTTTATTACCGTTAACCTGTCCGCTGCAAACGATTCCGTCCAGTTCTGCCCGAAGCATTATATGGGATAAACGGTTGTTATCTGTTTTGATATTAGCTCTATTAAACGCGTTGGCTAATTCTTCGCGCGATAAATGGACACCCCCGTCAAGTATTTGCCCGATGATATGGTTACTCTTTGTGTAGACGGCTTCGGAAAGTTCCAGTTCTTTGTCTCTTGACTTCATTGACGATTTAATCTTATTCGCCGTGAGGTCAAGTAACCAGTAAACATCGTCAGAAGCAACAAAATGCCATGTTGGCCGCATTACATGGGTACGGAGAATTTCTCCTTTGTTTAAAGCTTTCTCAATCTTTGCATTGGTTGAATTTAAAAGACGAACACCCACAGCCCATTTTGCCATTGCGAAATCCTGTGCCTGCATCGCTCCCATCCATTTTACAACTTCTTTGGGAGAAGAGAATTCTGTTGATGCAATTTTCTGACTGAATAAACGGTAATTTGAAATTTCGGTAAATGTCATCCGGTTTCATTCAATTAATAATATTGCAATTTTATTCATTTCAGCCGGACTATCGTCAATCACATTGATGTCTAATCCTGCATTTCGGACCGTCTTATAAACATCGACCGCGAAACTCTCGGGACTTGGTCTCGATTTCATTTTATCCTTGCAGTTTATCCTGTTCCCGGAACAATCTTAACACAACGTGCAACAAGTTTGATTCAATAAAAATGTTTTTTGATAGCCTGACAGAAAGATCTCATGTTCAACATCCAGTAATTTATTCGTCATTTCGCGCGACCACTCAGACGGGAAAGCGTTTTTATCGGCATATTTGGTTAATCTTATTATCAAACCAGTTTCGTATTCCTTAAAAAATCGGTCGCAATCGTTTACAGATGGTGTATTTGGAGGACAAGCACCTAATCCATAATCGCCGCATCCGAACGTACATTTTACCCTCACCAATTGCGCAACAACAATTTCTTTGGGATCGATCCATTTAAAATCTGTAAAGTTCTGACTTATTAAAACGGATTCTATTTCAGCTTTACTCTTCATGTCATTTTTATCAGTTAAGTTCTTTTTGCGTTTTCAATGCATTTTCCTTCAATCCCGGCCATTTTCCCCAAAGATCTTTGTCACACTTTTCAAGATCTGGACAAACAGAGCACGATTTTATTTCTTTCTCTTTGGCACATTTTCTTACGGAACATTTAAGCATCGCTTTATTTTGTGGTTTCCCTTCGGCTTTGCATCCATAACAAAATACGTCGTCGGTTGTAAATGGAATGCCAAATTCTTTATTCCAATTTTCTGCTAATTCTATCTTCACATTGAGGTCGTTATTCAAAGTTGCATTGAATATCTTGCATTGCGGATCACATTTGAGACAACAAAACGACATTGCATCGATATCGGGTCTCAATGTAGCGGATGAATAACAATTGCCACCATTTAATTTGGTAATTGCAACCAGCCCGGCAGAAATGCTCAGGACACCCTTCAAAAATTTACGTCTGTTTCCCATTGTTTTAATATTAAGTTAGTACGAAGCGATGCTATTTATTTCCCGATACTTACAATACCTTTCACCGCATTTTTATAATCATTGGTGTAACCGTGATGTGCAGTTAATATATATTCTGCCTCTGGAATGGCTGTTATATTCGCCATTGAAGCAATGGCTGTTTTGGTATCCACGTTAAAGAACTCATTGAAACGATCGATTTTGCCATTCTTCAGACTTAATGCATCCCCAGTAAAAAGATACTTATCGTTGACCAGGTAACACATCGAACCAGCCGTATGCCCCGGTGTAAGAATTCCTTTTATTCTAGTATTGCCAATATTAATAACCTGCTGATCATCGATCAATGTGTAAGTCTTTGTATCTATTCTATTACCGAAGATGAAGAATCTCGATTTCTTTCCATTGAGCAGTTGCTCTTCCTGACGGGAAAGATAAACCTTCGCATTTCGAAACAGTTTTATTGCTGCGACATGATCTCCATCGGTATGCGTTAACAACAACGCAACTACCTTTTCAGGATCGATGTCCAGTTTCTTAAGTTCGCCCGAAATAGCTTCTAAATTATTACCAGCGTCAATAGCAATGTATTGACTGCTATCTTTAATCAGATACAAATTCACGAACGAATCCTTAACCGAAAAGATATTGCTGATAATTTCCTTTGTTTCGACAGGACTAAGTGTTTTGATTTCTGATTTAGCCTTAATCATGTATCCACCCATGAGCAGCAATATCAATATTACCACAGTTCCAAGTCCGGCTAAAATCCTTTTTAATGTTCTCTTCATGGCTTTCTATTATTTAGAATTATAATAGGATAAAACATTCATTGCAAACCTGGAGGAAACAGTTCCTGGTCCTCCACTCATTTCAATTCCGACTTCTATCGCTTCAATGATTTCACTTTCGTTGGCACCATCATCGATCGCCTGTTTTATATGCCACTCCATACAGGATTCGCAATTTATTACAACCTAAATCCCGATCGAGATAAACTCTTTTTGCTTCTTACTCAGTGCTCCGTTTGCATAGGTGTTTTGCTCCATATCAACGAAGGATTGATATACTTTTGATTTTTCAAGATAAAATGAATGTGCTTGTTTGCGTATTTTGACGATTTGCTCAATTCTATTTTCATCAAGGTTCTCCATGTGAAAGTTGTGCTATTGAGGTTGATATCAGGAACCTGTCTATTTACATTCTGAATAACTTGCTTATATATTTACGACTGATTGCTAGCTTCGTTAGCACTTGTCAAATATGGCGGCATTTTAACCATTGTAAATTTACATAGTTTTCAAGAAATCCAAATCATCATGAACGCAAAAAAATAGATAATCAAACAGGATGTAAAAACTATTTTTCTGACAAAAAAAAAGAACTGCCGGATATTTCACCAGCAGTTCTTTTTAATATTTTGAAGCAGGACTTCTAATCAGATTGAATTTTCTAAACTAATTAGTATTGTCAGTTACTATTGTAAAACTTTTTTCACGCCTTATTCCTTTTCAGGGTGAGTTGTTCCGAATTTTCCCTGACTTTTCTATCCGAAAGCGGGTAGAACAACATCCCTACAAAAGCCAGCACACAGCAGACAGCAGGCATTAAGCTGATCATGATGTGCTCACCAAAAATGGTTTCCTGACTCTGTTGCAACGCATCGGGCATATAATGGAACACCGCCAGAATCCATCCGCTCATGGCCGAACCAAGGGCCCAACCCAATTTCTGGGACATCGAAGAAGAAGAGAAAATCAAGCCTGTTGCACGACGTCCGGTAAGCAATTCCTGATGGTCCACAATGTCGGCAAACATCGACCACAACAATGGCAGAACATATCCGGCGAAAATGGAGATCATGAACTGGAAAATCAGAATCCAGGTGATGCTGTTTGGAATGAAATAAAAGCCTGTACTCAATATTCCGGCCATTAACATGGCAATCATATACGTTCTTTTCTTACCGTATTTTTTTGAAATGGAAGGTGCAGCCATTACCCCGATCAGGTTGGCAGCCTGACCAACCAGAAAATAAATAGTAGTCATATCCCAACCTGTACCTGCCATTTTATAGTTGGATTGTACATAGTCTCTGAAAAAGTAGATGGCAACACTATCACGTACTGCATTGAAAAGCAAGGCAGCCAAACCTGTTGCAACTAAAATCCACCAAGGGGCATTATGAAACAGATCTTTCAAATCCTTCTTGATTGAAACATTTTTTTCGCTTTCAATTTGAGTTACCCGTTCTTTTGTCCAGCTAAAACACAACAAAAACAAGACAATACAGATCATTCCTATCGCTCCAACGCCCATTACCCATCCAACAGGAGAGGTGCTTATGGAGTTTTCTGCGGCATGAGTGGCCTGAGCAACACCTTCGTTACCAAATGTTTTGGAAAAAAAGTCAATCAGCGGTTGTAACAACATGAAGGTTACAAAACTGCCAATGAACGCAAATGACATGCGGTAAGATGAAAGCGAATTTCGTTCAGTAGGATCGGAAGAAATAGCTCCGAGCAAAGATGCATACGGGACATTGATCATCGAATACACGATCATCATTAAGGAGTAGGTAACGTATGCATAAATTAATTTTCCGGTTTGGCCGAAATCAGGAGCAAAAAACGTGATGGCACCCATTACAGCAAATGGGATGGCAAACCATAACAAATACGGGCGATATTTTCCATAACGGCTTTTGGTTCGGTCGCTGATAATTCCAACAAAAACATCGAAGAACGAATCCCACAAACGGGCAACCAGAAACATAGTTCCGGCAGCAGCAGCTGTGATTCCGAGAACATCGGTATAAAAAAACAAGGAATACATTCCGAAAATCTTCCAGAACATGGAAGAAGCAGCATCGCCAAATCCGTAACCGATTTTCTCTTTCAGAGTGATTTTTTGAATCATTATTCAGTTTGTTTTTATTTGGTTTGTTGGTCAAATGTAGTCAATATATAAATCGATAAAATATTTGCAATGATCCGCTACCGGCAGCTTGCAATTGGCTACTTGTAGCTCCTCGAATGAAGATAATTGCCAGTTGCCAATTGCCAGTCGCTTAATTCCGTTTTGAAAAGACACAGTACATTCATTTACCTGAAAGCTCTGATATAATAGTGATAACCTCCATCATCGCCCTGCTGTTGTGATAGGGGCATTTCCATAAACCGACTTTGTCTTCAGAAGCTATTGGAATTCCATCTTTATCAACCCGCCAAAACCATTCACCATTTACCCAATCAATCATAGTTGTGCGAATGAATTGCCACACGTTGACCAGCTGATTTTTATAAATATTCTTACCGGTTATTTTCCATGCATAAGCAAGCCCAACCATCGCTTCGGCCTGCATCCACCAATGTTTATCGTCATCCAAATGTCCGGAAAGCTTATCCTTCTCATTAAAAACGGATCCATCAGCAGCACAACAATCGGCAATCGTTACATCAACCATCTGAACAAGGTTTTTACTTACTTCGTCAATTAGCTGCTGATCTCCAACCACTTTTGCAGCTTCATATAAGAGCCAGGCTCCTTCAATATCGTGCCCGAAGGATATAATCGATGACTGAACTTTCCAATCGTTCGCAAAAAACAAGTTGAAATGGTGAGTCCAATGATCAATAATTTTATCGAGAAAAATACGGATCAATGTTGCTGTCTTCTTTCTTAGCCGTTCATTTGGCCAAATTTTTAGCAAGTTTGTGTATGGCTCAAGAATATGCAGGTGCGTATTCATTGATTTGGGTTCGTTGGCATCTTTCGGGCTCAGTCTGAAATCTTCGAGTACACTCCAATCGTTTGCAAAAGCCTCGAAGTAACCCCCTTCGATCAGATCATAGCTGTATTTCTCAATGCTCTCGAACAACGCTATGGCCTTCTCAAGCACCTGAGGATTATTACTGGCCTTGTAATATTCCGAAAAACCATAAATTCCAAATCCCTGCGCATAGATTTGTTTTCTACTGTTCAGAACCTCCCCTTTTTCGTCGAGTTCCCAGAACAATCCGCCAAATTGCTTGTCACTGAAATTTTCATTGATATACTGATACGCCCTGTCTGCCAAAACAAGATATTCGGGGTTATGCGTGAAATTATAAGCAGCAGAAAAAGTCCATAAAATCCTGGTGTTCAGGACAACGCCTTTGGATGCTCCGTTTATTTGCCTGTTAAAATGATCGCGTCTGCCAACGAAACCACCAAATTCATTGTCCAAACAGAAATCTGTCCAGTACTTTAAGATATGCTCCAGTTCCTGAGCAAGTTCATCCTTTAATTTCCCGGGAAAATAAGTCATAAATCTGGATTAAAAGCAATATTCTGATCGATAAGCTCGTTTATATTCTGAACCGATGCAGAAGACCGGAACTTATCCTGTGGTGTGTTGATGCAATAATCGACCAACTGATCAACGGTTGATGTCGCGACATGCATACGTGTATCTGAAGAAGCATAATAAATAAAGACCTCACCATTCTCCTCTTCAATCCAGCCATTTGTAAATACGACATTCGAGACATCCCCGACACGCTCTTCGCCAAGAGGCCCGATAAAATGGCCGGCGGGTTTGTAAATTACTTTTGCGGGATCATCAATTGCAGTCATAAACATGTAAAGCGTATATCGAAGTCCGGCAGCAGTATTCCTGACGCCATGTGCAAGGTTGAGCCATCCTTTGGCAGTTTTAATCGGAACAGGTCCCTGGCCGTTCTTCACTTCGTATACCGTGTGATAGACTTTGGCATCCAAAATTTTCTCATGTTTAACTTCAGCATTTATGATGGTATCCGAAAGGCCAAATGCAATTCCCCCCCCTTTGCCTGTGTCGATAAAACCATCCTGCGGACGCGTGAAAAATGCATATTTTCCATCAATAAACCAGGGATGCAATACCACATTACGTTGCTGTCCGCCATAAGTAATCAGATTAGGAAGGCGTTCCCAATTGACAAAGTCTTTTGTCCTTGCAATACCTGCCGCGGCTAACGCACTGCTTGTATCACCTTCAGGAGCATTGGGATCCTTTCTTTCAGTACAGAATACGCCATAGACATAACCATCTTCATGGATCGTAACCCGCATATCATAAAGATTGGTATCAGGATTTTCCGTCTCGGGCATCGTAATCGGTCGTTCCCAGAACCGAAAGTTATCGACTCCGTTAGGACTTTCAGCAACGGCAAAAAAAGATTTCCGGTCATTCCCCTCAACACGAACAATCAATAAATATTTACCGTTCCACTTCACAGCAGCGGAATTAAAAGTTGCATTAAATCCGATCCGCTCCATGCAATAAGGATTTGTTTCAGGATTCAGATCATAGCGCCAATGGATTGGAATATGATTCCGTGTTAAAACCGGGTACTTAAACCGGTTAAAAACACCATTCGTACTGAAACGCTTCTCATTTTTTCGGGTCAGTAAAGCTTCACTTTCATTCCGGATGATTGCAATGCGATTCTGAAATAATTCGTCATTCATGATTAAATTGTTTTATATCTTGTCAGCTAATTAGTTTTCAATTCAAATTGACTACATGCCAAAACTCTCCCACATCGTTCAGCCAAATGACTATTTGATTAACATCACTTTTGTAAAAGCTACATTATAAGGTCGATGACATCGATACTCAACCTATTTCATTGGTATAATTCAGGTCCGTTGGTTGTATGCAAACATAGTCTGCAAAATATTAAAATTATAATAGTATCTTATCTAATAAATGTACTTTCTGATCAGTTACACCTATTCAATCAGCATCTATTCTTTATTTCATTCAATTTCGACAGTAGAAAAGTATTTTATTCAAAATCAGCCTCAACCTCACTCATGCAGCTATTTTGACAGAACCAGTTTGAATTTAGAAAGATGCCGCCAAGTAAATGGGTATTTAAAATTAGATTTTAAGTTGATATGCGGTTTTCAGGAAATTCAGTGGAGTTGTCATTTGATGGTGAAATGGGTATCCGGAAAAAGTTAAAATCAAACCTTTTTTCAATACTATCACACCAAATTTCGAATATAAATAGTATTTTAGCGGTGATTATAAACTAAACGACTTTCATCCAACAATCCAGCAGCGTTGACTTAATTTTCAAATCTGCCTGTATTAAAAACATAAACATTTTACTCATGAAAGATCCTATACACAGAGAGATAACCCCGCTCAGCGATAACGATTGTTTTATGGTTTTTGACCGGTACAAGTCGGAATTTAGTTTCCCTGTTCATTTTCATCCAGAATATGAAATCAACTATATTTCGAACGCAAAAGGTGCGAAAAGGATTGTGGGCGATCATATTGATGAAATTGATGATCTTGAATTGGTTCTTGTGGGACCCAATATTTTCCATTGCTGGGAAGATTACCACAACACAGAAAAGCAGATTCATGAAATCACAATTCAGTTTCCGGCTGACCTGATCGGAGAGAATCTTCTCAATAAGAATGTTTATAAACCCATCAAAGAGTTGTTTCACCATGCGCAGCGTGGAATCGCTTTCTCACGACAAACGATTAAGCAAGTTGAAGACAAACTATTCACAATTAGCAAGAAAAGTGGATTCGATTCAATTCTTGAATTGCAGTCATTGTTGTTTGATCTGGCCAGTTCCCGAAACCAGCGGTTGTTGACCAATGCCTCTTTTCAACGGGCAAACGATTTTTACAACAGCGAAAACATTGAAAAGATGTACAACTACATCAAGGAGAACTACAACAAGAAGATCAAGCTGGAAGATGTTTCTCAACTACTTAACATGTCGGTGGTTTCATTTACCCGATTGATTAAGCAACACACCGGAAAATCATTTATTGATTTTCTGAACGAAATGCGCCTTGGTTTAGCCACGCGGCAGTTGATCGAAACCAACACGAGTATTGCACAAATATGTTTTAATTGCGGCTTTAATAATGTTTCAAACTTCAATCGTATCTTTAAGCGAAAACAAGGGGTAACGCCCTCCGAATTCAGGAATAATTTCACGGGGATGAAAAGCATATACTGACACTTGTTACCTTTGGTGAAAATTAAAATCGATGCATGACAATAGATAATTTTCCTTCTAAACTCTTAGAGAACGCGGTAAATGAATTCGCTAAACTGCCCGGAATCGGAAAGAAAACGGCGTTACGGCTTGTACTTCATTTACTCAAAAAAGATGTCACAGAAGTTCAACGGTTTAGCAGGGCTTTGATGCAACTACGTGAAGAGGTAAAACATTGCCGGATATGCCGCAATATTTCCGACGCTGAAATCTGCAACATTTGCAATAATCCGTCGCGCGATAGCCGTATGGTTTGCGTGGTTGAGAACATCCGCGACGTGATGTCGATCGAAAACACACAGCAATACCGGGGCGTCTATCATGTTTTGGGCGGAATTATATCACCGATGGATGGAATTGGCCCTGCCGATCTTGAGATTGATTCACTCTTAAAGAGGGTTGAAAATAACGAAATCGATGAAGTGATATTTGCCTTAAGTACAACAATGGAGGGCGACAGCACCAATTTTTATATCTTTAAAAAAATCAAGGGGGGGCGTGTGAAGATTACCACTTTGGCACGAGGTGTTTCCATCGGTGATGAAATCGAATATACGGACGAGGTGACGTTAGGCCGGTCGATTGTTAACCGTATGCTTTTTGAAAACTTCCTGTGATTAAGTTTGAGAAAAATCAATTTCTATCGTTTAATGGCTGCAATAAAACAGGTTTTATAAGGGCTAATTACGTTAATAGATGAGTTGATAGAAGCCAGATGCCAGTTTTACTGAGTTAAAAATTTCTGACAAGCGATAAAAACATCAAAGCGTAATACCAATGAAACGAGCATGGTACAAATACCGCAAAAGAAGATGAATCGAAGATCCGCGAAGATAATCGACGATCCGCGTAGCCAATAAACTCATGCGAGTTCCATGAGCGGGTACTTAATTAATATGGAACTATGCTCTTCGATCCAAAAGATATATAGTAACTTAATAGTAATATAAGCGAATGAAATCATATCTTTCAAACGACACCATCACGCTCCGGGCGATTGAACCCGAAGATATTGAATTGCTGTTTTCATGGGAAAACGATCCTGAAATATGGGAAGTAAGCCATACACTGGTCCCCTATTCGAAATATATCCTTGCTCTATATATTAAAAATGCGGATAAAGACATTTACGAAAGCAAACAGCTTCGGCTCATGATCGAAACAGCGGATGGGAAAACCATTGGTGCTATTGATCTTTTTGATTTAGAACCTTACCATTCGCGCGTTGGGATCGGCTTGCTGATTCATAGCCGTGAGGACCGGTCGAAAGGTTATGCATCGGTTTCGCTTGAACTACTGATCGAATATTGCTTTAAAAAGCTAAATATCCATCAATTGTATGCGAATATTGAAACGGGAAACAAGATAAGTCTCCAGTTGTTCGAAAAGCATGGCTTTCGGATTTGTGGCACTAAGAAGGAGTGGCTTCAGACAGATGCCGGATGGAAAGATGAAGTGATGCTCCAATTGGTGGCAAAAGAGACAATTTGACCTGGATTTTGAATATTACCTTTTTTTTTCGAATCACGTCAATCAAAACTGCAAACTGGTTAATGCATCTCAATTTTCAAGCTCCAGATAGTCCGGTATTTCAGGTAAGAAAGTATAGGTGAGTTCAGACTGATCGAACCGGCAGCAATAATGGTTCAATCCGTTTGTGACAATCAGATAACTGACTCTCAGATCAAGGTTATAACGTGCTATCTGATCGAAAACCTGTTGAGATATCTTCACTTCGGGGGCCTTACATTCTACAACTATCAACGGGTTCCCTGATTTTGAAAACAATACAATATCTGTGCGGAAATCCCGTTGATTCATCCTTAACGATCGCTCAATGGCTACTAGTGAAGCCGGGTAATGCTTCTCTTCTGTGAGGAATCGGACAAAGTTTTGCCGGACCCACTCTTCGGGAGTCAGGGCTACCCATCGCCGGCGAAAACCATCAAAAATCAACTTTTTATCAAGCTTATCCTTGATGCGAAAAGAATATTGAGGAAGATTAAGGACCATTGTTGATATTTAAATCACTCAAAACTAATTTTTATTTTTAATCGAACCAAAAATCTGCGAAAACCGGATAATTTTGCCTAAAATTCGGCTATGAAGACAAAAGAAGAGATTGTAAGAAACTGGCTTCCCCGCTACACGGGTCGGGAACTAGAAGATTTTACCCAACACATTATTCTCACGAACTTTCAGAACTACATTGAAAATTTTGCCGAGAGATTTAACGTGCCAATTGTTGGAGAAGACAAATCAATGCCAAACGCCAGTGCTCATGGTATTACAATCATCAACTTTGGGATGGGAAGTCCGAATGCCGCCACAATAATGGATCTGCTCAGTGCAATTATGCCAGAGGCGGTCCTCTTCCTTGGGAAATGCGGTGGCTTAAAGCGGAAGAGTGAACTTGGCAGTTTAATCCTGCCCATTGCAGCTATTCGAAGCGATGGTACTTCGAATGATTATCTGCCACCGGAAGTCCCTGCTTTGCCGGCTTTCAGTCTTCAACGCGCAGTTTCTTCCACAATTCGCGACTTAGGTCTCGACTATTGGACCGGCACTGTGTTCACCACCAATAAGCGAGTTTGGGAATACGACGAACGATTTAAAAAGTACCTGAGTAAAACCCGTGCAATGGCGATCGATATGGAAACCGCAACGATTTTCACAGTGGGTTTTTGCAATCAGATTCCAACAGGTGCCTTGTTACTGGTTTCCGACCAACCTATGATCTCTACCGGGGTAAAAACGGCAGCAAGCGACAAAGAGGTGACACGTAAATATGTGAACAGGCACCTCGAAGTCGGCATCGGCGCATTAACCGAAATTATTAATGATGGCCGGTCGGTAAAACATCTGAAATTTTAATCGATATGGATTTTAACCAGATTATTGCTGATCTTAAAAATAAGAAGTATTCACCGGTCTACCTCTTCGAAGGAGAAGAGCCGTTTTTTATGGATCAGATAAGCGATTACATTCTCGAAAATGTACTGACCGAGGATGAAAAAGGATTCAACCAGACCATTTTGTACGGCAAAGACCTTAGTCTCGATTCGATAATGACCGCGGCAAAACGCTTTCCGATGATGGCCGAACGGCAGGTGGTTGTGATCCGCGAAGCACAGAATATCAAAAACATTGAAGATCTTGCACCATATGTTGAAAAGCCAATGCGGTCAACAATTCTTGTATTTAATTACAAATACAAGACGATCGACAAGCGGAAGAAATTGTATAAGGCACTTCAGAAAAACGGCGTTTTCCTGGAATCTAAACCATTGTACGAAAACCAGGTACCAGCATGGATTTCAAAATATCTGAAAGAAAAAAACCTCGGAATCGATCCGCGGGCAGCCCAGATGATTACCGATTTTGTGGGAAGTGATCTCCAAAGAATCGTTAACGAACTTGAAAAAGTAACCATCTCATTGGTTCCGGGGACCAGCATTATGCCCGAAGATGTCGAAAAAAACATTGGTATCAGCAAGGAGTTTAATACCTTTGAGCTTCAAAATGCATTGGGAAACAAGGATATTCTGAAATCGAACAGAATCATCAACTATTTTATCGACAACGAAAAACTGCACCCGCTAACAGTAATCATTGGAATGTTGGTTACTTATTTTCGGAAATTGCTAATTTATCACTCGATTGAGAACAAATCAGATCGCACCATCGTTGCTCAAAAGCTGGGGGTGAACCCTTTTTTTATCAACGATTATGCCAGTGCAGCGCGCAGTTACAGTCTCGACAAAGCGATTCTTATCATTTCGATGATGCGGGAGTACGATTTACGATCGAAAGGTGCCCGTGGTGGTACAACGAGTAACGGCGACTTATTAAAAGAACTAGTGTTTAAAATTTTACATCTATAAAGAATGGGAACAATTACTGTAATGCTTATTCTAATTATTACGTTGACCTCAGTTTTTGCTTTTAAGCAAAAGGACATAATGGCTCAATTGCAATTCAATGCCTATCAGATCGTTCATCGTCACCAATATTACCGGATGTTGACCCATGCATTTATACATGCCAACTGGGAGCACCTGATCGTAAATATGATTGTACTTTTTTCGTTTGGGACCCTGGTTGAACGCTATTTTCAAATGTACTTTGGGACAGTCGGTACAACTTATTACCTGATCCTGTTTTTCGGATCTGTGATCTTTTCAAGTCTTTTGTCGCTTTATAAACAACGAAACAATCCTTACTACAATGCAATAGGTGCATCGGGTGCGGTATCTGCAATCCTTTTCACGGCTATCTTTTTTAATCCGTGGAGCAACATCTATTTCTTCGGAATTTTACCCATACCAGGTATCATCTTTGGCGGACTTTATCTCTATTACTCCTATTACATGAGCACAAAGAAATCTGATAACATTGGTCATGATGCCCATTTTCTGGGAGCTGTTTTCGGATTTTTCTTTCCTGTCATCCTGCAACCTTCGTTGTTTATGGATTTCATTAATGTTCTTTTTAATGGGGGAACAGGTCAGTAATTGTTAGAATATTAGATTTGATGATCAAACGAATAACCTGAAAAGTGAAAGGCGGCTATATCCTCTACAATGGTAAGTTCTATCGCGAAGGAGACCCTTTGTTTACGGGGGCAGACCTTTACAGGCTGAATACCGGGATCAGGGAGTCGTTCAGAACAGAGAATAACCTGGTGATGTTTGCGGAAGACAACTTCAATTATCTGATTAATTCGTTGTTATCCATTGGTCTTCCTATTCCGAAAGACTGGGATCTTCCCCGTTTCATACGTGATGTTTCACGATTGCTGAATAAAAACCATTTCTTTCTCGCCGCAAAAGTGGTCATTCATTTAATTCCCGGAACTTCAGGAACTGACTATTTGCTGACAGCCGAAGAGGTACCAGTTGGTTTTTATCCAATTAACGAAACAGGATTGTTAATTGACTTTTGCAATGAAGGGACAAAAGCCCCCTCGATCTATCATTCTTATGAACCATCAAGCCGGTTTCTGTGGATAGCCGCAACCCGCACAGCAATCTCAAACGCAAAGAATAATCTGATCCTGTCGAATAACGAGGGTTTTGCCTGCGAATCAATTGGGGGAACATTTGGTTACTTGATTGATGGAACAGCAGTGTTCCCGGCTCCCGAAGCGCAAGGTTACAGTCCTCCTATACTTGGAGTCGTAATGGAATGCGCCGAACAGTTTGGCTTTGAAATCATCGAAAAGAAAGAGATCAGTCACGAGGATCTTCTGCAAGCAGATGAACTGTTTTTAATCGACAATTGCATGGGTATTCAACTGGTTTTAGGACTCAGTTCCAGAAGGTATTACACAACCGGAACGACCAATATTGCAGTGAGATTAAGTGAAATGGCAAAGGAAGAACATCTCAGACCTGGAATTTGAGATTCAGGGAGAAATTTATCAGATGATATTGCAATTTAATTTGAATTCGGATCTTCCGGGAAATTACGCCATGTTTTGTAGTGCCCACCCGCTTTTATCACGCTTTCAACCCAAAAATTCTGGTCGCTTTTCAACACCTGTTTGACATCGGCTTCGGTCACCAGCCATGAGTTCTCAGTAATCTCATCATCAAGTTGTCCGGCGCTCCATCCCGAATATCCCACAAAAAATTTAATCTGATGGGGTTCTACCTTCCCTGCAGCGATCACAGATTTCAATTCTTCAAAGTCTCCTCCCCAGTACAATTCATCCTTAACCCTGGTACTCCCGGGAATCATATCGCCCAACGTGTGGATATAAAACAAGCTATCGTTGCCAACGGGTCCGCCAACGAAGACCTCAGGCGTATAATCAGGAAAATCAGCAAATAATTCAGTGATTGGTGTTTCGAATGGTTTATTCAGAATAAAACCTACAGCTCCTTTAGGAGAATAATCGACCAGCAAAACGGTGGAACGACTAAAATAATTTCCAGGCAAAAATGGTTCGGATATGATAATACGACCCTTTTGTGGGGCGATCTTGCTGTGTATTTTGAAAAAATCGAAATCGACTTTCATAGCGCTCAGGTTTTTAAAGATTACAAATTCACTTGTTACCTAAATATCATTTCCCTGTTTAAACCAAGATGATTTATACCTTAAACGTTTCAAAGATGCTATTGGTTTTAAATAAGTTGCGGAAATCGCAATAACTTCTGAATAATTATCACTTAAAACGAACCTTAGTCCTTTTCGATGACCACAAATATATCTTCGTTCTTTTTTTTCATTAAAAACTGCTCACGTGCAAATTTTTCGAGATTCTTCGAACTTGTCTGAAGTTCTTTAAGACGATCGCTGTCCGCCATAATCTTTTCCTTGTAATACGTACTTTCTACCCTGTATTTCTTCAGTTTGTTAAGGTTCTGACGAAGAAACAGGATGTTGTGATCGTCGAGAAAGATCATCCAAACGCTAAATGCCAAAAACGCGAACAGGTATTTGTTCGTAATGGTTTTAAAGAGCGCTTTTGGAATAATCGGTTTCATGTAAATTCAAATATAAAATTACAAATTAACGGAATCCTCATCAAATTAAAAAGGGGAACCTGTTAAAGTTCCCCCTATTTTTTTTATCAATCTGACTGTCAGTCCGCATCAATCTTTATCCGGAAAGAAATTTGGATACATAAAATCAGTTGCTGAAACAAAAGTCTCCTTTATCGTACGGATTGAAACCCAGCGAAGCATGTTGAAAACGGAACCTGCTTTATCGTTTGTTCCTGATCCTCTGGCTCCGCCAAATGGTTGTTGACCGACGACAGCACCGGTCGGCTTGTCGTTGATGTAAAAATTACCAGCTGCATTTGACAAACGTTTTGCCATCTTTTCGATCGAATAACGATCCTGCGAAAAGATCGCACCTGTAAGGGCATATGCCGATGTCGTATCAACAAGCGTCAATGTCTCTTCTATCTTTGCATCATCGTAAACAAATATGGTGACAACCGGACCAAAAAGCTCCTCTTTCATCGTGATATAGTCGGCTTTCTTCGCCTGAATAACGGTTGGCTGGATAAAATAACCGATTGATTTATCACAATGACCGCCATAAATCACCTCAGCATCTTCATCTGCACGGGCCCTGTCAATAAACCCTTTCAGCTTATCGAACGAAGCCTCATCAATAACGGCATTCACAAAATTGGTGAAATCTTCGGGTGGTCCCATTTTCAACCGCTTCATTTGAGAAAGAGCAGCTGCCCATGTTTCCGCCCAGATAGAAGCAGGAACATAAGCCCGTGATGCTGCAGAACATTTTTGTCCCTGGTATTCGAAGGAACCACGGACAATGGCCGTAGCAAGCGCCTGGGTATTGGCGGTAGGATCTGCAAAAATAAAATCTTTGCCTCCTGTCTCTCCCACAATCCTTGGGTATGATTTAAACTTGAAAATATTCTGGCCGATGGTTTTCCAGATGTCCTGAAACACGCCAGTTGATCCTGTAAAATGAATACCGGCAAAATCAGGATGACTGAAAATGATTCTACCTGCTGCGGGACCCGACACGTAAACAAGGTTGATCACACCGTCTGGTAAGCCAGCTTCTTTTAATATTTCCATGATGACTGCTGCTGAATAAACGGCTGTCTTAGCACATTTCCAGACGCAAACATTGCCCATCATAACAGGCGCCACCGGCAAATTACCGGCAATAGAGGTGAAATTAAACGGTGTCAACGCAAAAACGAATCCTTCAAGGGGACGGAATTCGTTGTAATTCCACATTCCCGGATTTGACTCCGGCTGCATTTTGTAGATCTCCGTCATACACCTCACGCCATACCGATAGAAATCGGCAAGTTCACAAGCAGCGTCAATCTCTGCCTGGTTAGCATTCTTCGATTGCCCCAGCATTGTTGCGGCATTGAGTTTAGCGCGGTAAGGTCCGGCAAGAAGATCGGCTGCCTTTAAAAATATAGCTGCCCTGTGGTGCCATTCCATATCTGCCCATGCGGTCCGGGCCGCCAAAGCTGCATCTATTGCCTGAACAACATGCGATTCGTCGCCCTGGTAAAAATAGCCAAGCAGATGCTTGATATCATGTGGCGGATGTATTTCAATTTTATTGGAAGTTTTCACCTCTTTCCCACCAATGAACATGGGAAGTTCAACAACGGTTGACCGCATTTCTGCAATCATCGCCTTGAGTTCAACTCTTTCGGGAGAACCGGGCTTGTAACTCTTTACAGGTTCATTCTGAGGAACCGGGACATTATAAAAACCTTTCGTCATAGCAATTGGAGATTTGGTATTATTCTGGAAACCCACTTTTCGAATCCAGTTGTTTTGACGGCAAAGCTATGGGTTCGTGGCGACAATTTTGCTAATAAATATCAGCTTTCGGATCTCGCCAAAAATTGCCTCCTTAATTTGAATCCTGTACCTCAATTTATTTTCTCTCGTAATCATTTACGCAGTTTAATGGACACGACCCTCACTTCGATTAAATAGGGCCTGCTTAGAAACTCCATATGGATTGTAATTTAGATATTTATCACTATTTTTGGATAACTAAGTGCAAGGAATTATGAAGAAAGCCACAAGAAAGCGTGCATCTACTCCTGTTTACGTTAGT
>Ga0209430_1000811_pt1 | contig 27248 bp, 29 predicted proteins | sample BarGraIncub1133A_FD_184504 | JGI IMG/M metagenome (GOLD analysis project Ga0209430, IMG submission 184504) | Arctic peat soil microbial communities from Barrow, Alaska - Barrow Graham LP Incubations 11-33A (SPAdes) (version 2) | ecosystem: Environmental > Terrestrial > Soil > Wetlands > Peat... | reverse complement strand
AGGTAAAATAACTGCCTTACCTGTAGTTAATGGTTTTCCTGCTAATTGAGATAACATTGTTAAATCAACTAATGGAAGTGTACATTTTAAACCCATTGTTTTACTGTGGTCAAAACTCATTAATTTATAATTTCCTTGTCCCAAAATGTTATCATAAAGGCTTTTTATCCTCTACTTCTGGAGGTTTCCCCCATTGATTATTGATATGTTAATTCATATCCAGTTCAGCATACCTTTTCATCATTAACTTAATAGTATGATGTCCCTAGCTCGTGGAGATATATTATATTCTATTTAAATTGTTTTAATTTTTAAATAGTTTCAATCTCTATGCGTTGCGTGTGACTAGATTGTTAAATCTATCAGTTATGTTGTCATAACCTAGTACATAATAAGAATATTTATTTGTACGCCTTCCACTCTGATTAGCTTATTATTTTATATTATTATAAAATAACTTAGCCTCCCAAGTTTCTCTAGGAATAATTATCTAATATATTTCTAAATTAGACGGCAGACATTCTACCTGTCAAATCCAATCTTGTTGCCTTATATTTTCTTATGAACGCTACTTCATAAAAGCAATTAAGTAAATTGCCACATACTTTTATATGTGTGTAGACTAGTTCTTATCCCTCGTCATTACACGTTAGGGTCAACACACTTCCATTACCAATCGCTTGTAATGTACTCCCATTTCAGGGATAGTCGTTGAGGGCTTCTCTATTCGAAAATTCCCTGCATGAACATCCATTGTTTACGAATACTTAGGATTTAACCCTATATCCATCCTTACGTTTTTTCTACTTTCGTCCTATTCCATATATAGCTATTCGCTATTCTGTTTTAGTGTAAGGCTTTAGGAGTTACCTGCATATACGTGTTGTGTCCTATACTCATTACTGAATATACGAGGCTAAATAATCAATATAATTCTACTAATTATTATTTTACCTTTGAATCAATTGAAGTGTCTGTCGCATAATCTACTGTTAATAAAGCAGCTCCTGTTACAAAGTCAAAAAAGGATAAATTCAAAACTTCCTTAATTCCGATCTGTTTACTCATAATATAATTCCTCCTTATTCGTTTTATTATTTTATTCTTTATCTATTCTAGAAGACCAATGCTTTGTTTTTGCATCGTCTGAAGAAGCACCATTACACATTGCTTGAAAATTAAATTCATAACTTTCTATCATATTTAATCTACTTAATTGGTCATAAAGTTGATAAATTGTTAATCCTCCAACCGTTAATAAATTAATACTAGGATGTTTTGCCGAGATTGCAGAGATTATTTCTACTAATGTTGTATTATCTTCTTTGTGGTATTTCTTCCTCATCTTGGCAAGCCTTGCTTCAAATTTTAATATTTTATCACTTTTCTTTACTTGTTTTTTAAAGCAATTTTGAAGCATTATTATTTTTATAATACTTTCATAACTTTTTAAATCAATTATTCTTATATTTTTATTTTCTATATCACCTAAATAAAATTCTAATTCTGTATCATTTAAATTAACTTGTTCTCTAAATAAAAATGATAAAAAATTAAGAATTGTAATTTTATTTTCATTAGTTTCTGAACAAATTTTTATTATGTAATCTAAAGTTGTTAAATTATTATCTATTTTTTGTATTTCTTCTATATCATAAGTTAATAAAGAAAGTAATTGATAATAATCTATTACTCCCATATCAATTATTTCATTAATAGTAAGAGGATATAAGAATCCAACTTTTTCTATTAATATTGGTTTTCCTAATAATAATTTACATTCTATATTAATATCTCTTTCTACAGTTTCTATTTCTGCTTTTCCCATATTAAAATCTCCTGTTGTCTGCTTTTATAAATAATCTAAAACCCTGATAAGTGGAATTCACCACATATTCGTCTCCATTGGACACATAGCACCGCCCAATATCTGCAAGATTTTGATTATCTATGCACTTACAAATCTCATCAGCAATTATTTCAGTCCTTAATTTATCTCCCATTTGAATAATATGATATGGAAGAACCACGTCCATTACAAACGTATGTTCTACGATGGCTGAATTTGGATAAGAAGTAAAATGTAAATGTGAAAAGAAAATATAAATTTTCTCATCGACTACGATTGAAGGATTAAAAAGTGTTAATAGAACATCTTTATTACCAATTAGGTCACAAGGCATTTCTATGTCAGGTTGTTCAAAAGTCGTAACCCCATCATCACTAAAGTATTGTAATTCCAAAGGATAATCAGACATATACTTTATCATACGTAAAAATGTTTGATCTGACTTTAATGGCTCAAGCATTTTTTTTATACTTGAACTTATATAAGCAAATTTTGTACTCGTTAAATTTTGTTGCATTTTGTTTCACCACTCTTTTTATATTATTGTATTTATACTTAAAAGGAATTTGCAATTGATATTATTTTTGTAAGTACAGTCGTTCCACATGTCCCAGTTAATTTAAATTGGGAACTTGTTTTCCCAAGTATACTTACATTCAATCCATCAACAACTGTAATTATTGCGTTTGTTGAAGATACAGTGAATATAAATGTCATACCTGTTGCCGTATTTCCATTATCATATAAGACTTGGTAATTCTGACTTGTTCCTGTTGTAATTTTTGCAGAACCATCAATAATAAGCGATCCTGTGACCACTGGTATCTGTAAGGAATTATTATCAGCCACCATTGTAGAAAAATTATCAGTAGGTCTATTTTGGTCAGATGTCATTAACATAATAACTGTTCCCCTAGCGGAAATGTCATCAAAATCTGTGATCCTGTATGCAAACCTACCGAACAATAATCTATATGAGAGAGGTATAGTTTTAGTGAAATCATTATTCTGACAAATAACTAAAAAAGGCATCTTTTGTGATTCCATAAATGTTCCTTCTTTTTCAATAGTCATACTTTTCTTAGATACAGCACTTATTACACATCCTGTTTCAAGCAATTTTCCATTAGGTAATATACATTTTAAAGTATTATTGCAAAATTCTAGAACTCCTTCATTATATGGGAACACTTGCATATCTACATTCGTACAAAGCCATTCCTGATTATTCCAATTAATTAAATCACCTCTATCTAAATCTTGATTAGGTTTCATAATAATTTTCTTATTTGAAGAAACTTCTTTATAAGATTCTTGATCCATTATCCAAGTGTCATAAAATGTATTAGGATATTCAATTCCATTTAGAGTTTTTGTAACAAGAAAATAGCTAGGCGATAGATTAAAAGTCCTTTCGATATTATCTGATAATGCGTTAATACTTGAAGTATTATTGGTTGCACCACTAAATAAAATTTGGTTAGATTGTATACCACTTGTATTAATTAACATTATAATCCATCACTTCCCATAGTATTTGTCGGATTTAATATTCCTCCTCCAAGTCCTAATACTCCATTTGGACATGCTTTATATGTATATTCATTTATTAATTGATTGACATATCTTTTTTGAGTATCAACTACATTTTTTAACTGCTGTATGTGGCTTGATTGTGAGTAGATTTTAAAATCACTACTATATACCATCTGCTGAAGAAGTTGATCCCGATTTAGATTTTGTTCTAACCACGGAATATTAATTGCCTCTGTCATTATCTGTAATTCTCTGAAATTCAATATTGCAGAATTAAATTGTCCTATTATATAACTTGCAATATAAATATCTCCATTTATAGTTGGAATTATATTAAATATAATTTTATTATTTATATTATCATATGTATAACTTCCTTTAGGAATTTCAATATTATTTACACTAACATAAAATAAACTATTGATTGGAGGTACTATATCTAATACAAAATTATTTTTTATTCCATCTCCAACAAATGAAAACTCATTTTGTGAGAAGCCAATTACATCAGTGATATTCTGATAACAATCATATTGGAATATTGATATAGCCATTTTTAAATAATTATAATATAATTGGTAAATAAGATTCGTTGGTTTTCCATTAATTCTAGTATCGAGTTTGATTGAACTATTTAAGTCATAAATATCTGTAAATGGTGTCATTTTTATACCTCCAATCTTTATTATATTTTATGTTATTTAAAATTTAATTCTTTAGCTACTTGCAATCCATTAATTGAGTTACTTATCTCTGTTTTAAAATAAGTACTTAATTCTATCTCTCTACCTCTATCTTGATATCCTTCTCTGCCATTTGCAATATTCTTAACAATTTTCCAATAAATCATATATACAACATCTTTTTTATTCCCTTTATCTGTGAGTTTATCAATAGCAGAAAACATTTCTTGTATTGGTAAAGCATATATTTTATCAAAAGTTTCATCTGTTAATACAGTACTTTCTCTTAAACTGTACCTATTATAAAATTTACTATCTAGAAAATAGATTAAACCTTTTCGAAATAATTCTTTATTAGTAGACGTCATCATTGTATCTAATATTCTAATTGGAACACTTGCAACATCGCCAAAATCTACTAATTCAACAATTTCACTACCTTGATTATCACATAAAATATGTAATCCTGTTAAACAACTTCCAATTTTGACTATATCATTTTCTTCGTGAACTATTGGATTAACAGATACTTGTTTGTTTTCTTCTTGCATTTTCTGCATTTTTGCAAACATATCTTTTAATGAATCAATATCAGTTTTTACGCTTTCTAATTCAGTATCCTTTTTTTTTAATTCCTCAACTAATTCCTCTTTTTTTAATGTCGTGTAATTTGTTTCCATATATTATATCTCCTTCTAAAAATTTATTTTCAAATTTAAAGGAGTGAACAATAATTAATTCACTCCAAGTATTTTATTTATTTTATATTATAATTGTTGAATTGCATAAGCACTCTGAGTGATTATACCTGTTTTCCATGACTGTTTATATTTAAATGTTCTTAAATTAATAGAGTTACTTAGTCCGTCATCTGTATCAACATAAGTTTGTCCGCCTATTACAATCTTAACTGGTTTGTCTGTTGCAGGTGTAGTTAATATAATTCTATCGTCTGGTACTTTAAATGAGTAGTTACCATCATTTGGGTTAACAGCTTGTCTTAAAACCATGCTTGGTACACCATATAAATCTCTTACCATACCAGTTTTAACATACTCTTCAGATGTTCCAAATGCAAATCCACTAGCTATTGTATCAGAAGCTTTGCCTAGGGCTACGTTAGTTCCATAAGCCATAACTCCATTACCATTTGCACCAGCAACTATATTAGCTAACTGTTGAAAAGTTGTTTTAGCGAATGTAGCTTTATAGAAAGGTGTTGCACTAACTAATGCAGTATTATAAATATTTGATATAACATCATCATACATAGCAACTCTGAAAGATATTACTATTTTAGCCATTTGTTTACCAAAATCAAAACCGTTAGCATTAAGTTGAAATAAATCTATACCAACTGAAGCTTCACGAGGTCTTGGTGTTAAGATTGTAGGATTCATAAATTGATATTGTAATCTTGAAACATTATTACTATATCCTGTTTGCTCAACTTGGAATAAAGATTTACTCCCTATTTCAAATGTTTCAGAATCTCCTTCAGCTAAATTTCTTACTTCAGCTAATAGTAAGGATTGCTCAACCTCAGAAGTAGAATTTACTGAATCAATAGTTTCTGTTTGAATTGCAAAAAGTGCTTCTCTAAAAGCAGAAAATCCAACTATTGCTTTTTTAAATCCTTCCTTTGTTGAGACATCATATATATCTGGAAGACCAGATGCCTTTGCTGCATATTTGATCATACCTTTTTTTGATAAATCGTTTAATTTAGCATATTCTTCTTCATTAACTGCTGAATATGCAGAAATATTAGCAACGACCTCCTTTGAAAAATGTTTTTGTATTGCCATCCTTGTAAGTTTTATTACATTGTCTAAAATTACCTTGCATTCATTGTCTTGTGTATATACTTCTCTTGCGAAATTTAATAGTGCCATAATATAATTTGCCTCCTTTTATTTTGTATTATTATCTACCGATTACTATTCTTACTAATGCTCCTGCTACGAAAGTGTTACCTACTGGTACTGTTACTAATTGTTCTATTTGGTATGCAACTTTAGCTGTACCAACTGTTGTAGCCACTGCTAATTTTTCACCTGCTACTGCTGGAACTAAATATTGATCTTTGATAGCTGTTCCTGTATAACAATCTGATGTCATTGTGAATATTAAATCCTGTTGTGGTCTTATAACAGTAATTACATCTCCTGCTTGATAAGAAAAACTACCTGGATTTACATATCCTTCAACTCTTGCACCATTGGCATCCTCATAAACGCCTTGATTGATTACTATACATGGTGAATCAGTTAAATTAGCAACTAATGTACCTGTATAAATTGATCTAGTTGTAGTATTTTCTAAGCTTTCACAAACCAATTGAGACCCCTGATATAAAGTTGTTGCAACTGGCACTCTTACCTTGATTACTTCCTTTTCTGCTGGTTTAATATTTGGAACACATATTCTTGTTATTGTCATAATAATTTCCTCCTTTTAATTTTAAATTAGTTTTGTACATACTCTTCTAATAGTTCTATAGAAGTCTTAGAAGCTTTACTATTTTTTATATTATCAACGACAGGTAATCCCATCAAAGAGATATTAATTTTATTTGGATCTTCAAGATTACTTTTTTGATTTAAAGCATATAATTTAGCTTCAACTTTTGGTAAAGCAATCGCTTTAACTTTATCTTCGAAATCTTCAAATTTTAACTCAAATAATTTAGAATTTAAATCCTTTTTCTCATCTTCATTTATGTATTCAACATATTTAGCAAATAAAGTATCTGCCTTTGCTTGAATTTCAGTTTTTAAAGTTGTTGCTTTAAATTCTTTAAGTTCTAATAATTCTGTATCTTTAGCTAATACTGTTTTTTCTAATGCAGAGAATTTTTCATTTAAGTCCTTCAAGTCTGCATTTTCTACTACTGGCTCTGACTCAGTTTTTATTGATTCAAATTTAGAATTAAGAGATTCTATTTTAGCATTTTGATTAGCGATTGTTTCTTTTAATTCAGCAATCTCTAATTCATATTTTTTAGAATCTTCTAAAGAACATTTAGCTTCTTTATCTGCCTTAACTTTCCCGTCAGCTTTTTCTTTAGTTATTTTTTCTCTGTCTTTTGCAGTATCACCTTTTTCAGTTTTTGTATCTTCTGGAACTGGTTTAACTGTATCTTTAGCTTTAAATTCATCTTCATTTTTGGAAATTTCTTCTTTACTCATATTCTTATCCTCCTTTTCTTTATCTTGTATTATTTTATTATTTAAATCAAAATCAGATGTTTTACTTTCCGATTCTGAGTTTAGACTATTTTTAATTTCTTTAAGCATAAGTGAAAAATTCTGTTTAAAACTATCTAGTGAATAAGCTTCGATACTAGAATCATGGAAACAAGGTTCTACGTTATCTGAAGTATTATCACTCTTGCCTAGAATTGTTAAAGAACTAAACTGAGCATCATAGACGTGATATAAACCATCCTGTTCTTCCTTACCATCAATAATTTCCACTTCCATACTAATATTCATGCCATCCTCTAATAATTTATCTAATTGTTCTTGATAACGTCCTGTCCAAAGTATTCCATCACAAGTTAAATAATCACGTAATACTTTTTCATCAGAACTAACAATATTCTGCCATTCTACAACACTGCTTTCTGGCACTACGCCATAAGGAACTGTTAAATCAATATAATTTATATCTCCGTCAGAAGTAAGTTCTAGCTTAGAATCGTGCCCTCCAAAATTATCGATATTTTTTTTGTAATTTCCAGTAATTGGGACGTTATATAAAGTAGGAATCATTTTATTAATAACCATATCTTTATCAAAGTAAGAACTATTTCTATTACCTTTATCATAAAGGATTTTAATAAATGTTTTACTAAATCCTGTATTACCAATAGGTTTTATATTAGATAATTCACCATCAAAATATAGTTTATCTTTATCGAATTTTATATTTTTATTTCTTTTATTAAGTTGACCCAATAATTTCACCTCCCTTCAATGTGCGATATTTTATTCTATTGTTTAAGAGCCAATCCCTTAGTAATTATAAAAGAATCAATATTATCATCAAACAACATTCTATTTGATGGATTCTCTCCATATGCTTCAATCTTGTCACATAGCAATATGGCTTGAGCTGTAAAAGGTATTATCTTTACAAGGAAAGTTTCTAAAAATACTCTTGTAGTTGCATCATTTTCATTTAAACAAATTTCAACTGCATCAGCTATTGTTTTTTCTAGATTTAACCAAACTTCTAATGATTTTTCAAACATTTCTAATACATTATTATAATCAGTGTTATCGGTAGGAACTTGTCCATAATTAGTAAGTACGTTCCTAGCATCTTGATAATCACCTATTAAATCAGCCAATGCTAAAGGTGAATGTGCTAATATTGGATGTAACGTATCTGAGGTCTTATTCATAGTAAATTTAACACTTAATTGCGTCATACTTCTATCTTCTTGTCTATTTATATAAAAACATTTTAAAACTATATCATTTAAAGCATCATTCACCTTATCTGATACTTGACTTCTATTTCCCATGATTCATAACCTCCTTTTAGAAATTTAATCTATTTGTAAATATCACTTTTTTTTTATCAAATAGTTTAAATTTTAATTCTGAATTTTCCTTTATTGAGAAATTCCAAACTTTCTTACCACTGATAATAGATTCATTCATAAATGAAAAATTCTTATCTAATTTATAAGAATCTGCTAAAGTTTCATCTAAAACCATCATGAATTTATTCAATTTTATCACCTACTTTTATAAACTTTAATTCAATAAAATTTATTGTTTTGTATTTTTCTAATTCTCCATTCCATTAATGCTTCATTAAATTCCTTAGATCTTATAAAATACCAACAGATTTTATCTACTAATTCATTTTTCTTTTTATCAATATATAAGATATTCTTTTCATGTTCTAAAAATCTTTTAAATGGAGGAGAATAACAAGAAAACATTCCTTCAGTATTCATATTTACTCAGTCACCAACTTTTTAAATTACAATTCATTTATATTATTTTGTATTATTTTATGTAATTGATATATTAAAATTGGACATATAAAAAGACGTAAGTTTTTCTCTTACGCCTTGACAGGATTTTAGCAAATCATCTGGATATATTGCAATAAAGTATATATCCTTTTGTGCCTTATAAAATTCATTTTTACGATGTGTTTTATCAATATAGTCACTTATATATTTTGTAGATATAAATTCTGGTTTATACATTCCATAATATTCAATTACTATTTCTTTCTTTAACTTAACACCTTTGAATGAATCTATTGTAAAATCTGCTCTATAAGACTCATCATACTTAGCATTATATCTTTCTAGTTTTCTTTTATAGCCTACTCCTTTTATTGTTTTAATATTTAGAGTATCATATATAAAATCAAAAACTTTTCTTTCTTGTTCACTATTTAATTGAGTGTGATTATCGCAACCTATATATACTTTAAAATCTTTTCGTTCTAATTTCCATTCAGGATATAATTCATTTAACCATTCATAAAAACATGATGTTTTATAATGTTTCTTTGATGCTATTAATAATTCCCATTTACCAGTTTTACCAATTCCATCATTACTAAAATAGTATAAAATATTTTTCTTAATATCATTAATGTGTAATAATTCACTTTCAAGTAATTCATTAACATATTTTCTTAATTCAAAATCAGCATTTTCTTTTATATTATAATAACCATTTGGTTTTAGTCTAAAATCAGTATAAGTTATAATCTTATTATATTTTCTTTTACAATACCAAATTAATAAATCAGTAAACCCACCATTAAATGATTTAGTAATACAATTGATTTTGCTGACTCTCATCATTAATGTTGTTATTTTATTATTAATTATATCTTCATAAGTAAAGTTATTAGTACAAATATAATCATCGAATGCCTTGTATATATTATTTTCATCTTTAAAATAACGATGACATACAACAGTCATTTCCCATTCATTAAATTTATACTCTGGAAATGCTAAATTAATTACTTCATATAATCTATATTTATATTTTGATTTATGTTTTCTAAAAAATAATCTATATTCTTTTAAATCATTTTGTGTAATAGTTAATATTTCTTCTCTACTATATTTATTTAATTTATTATTAATAGCATATTTCCATATACTTGACAATAACGAAACATCCTCATAAATATAATCGGGAAAATTATTTAATTTTACATCATTCGGTGTACGAAGTGTATATTCATACCACTGAATAGGAGAGATGCTTTTTAAAGAACCGTTTTCAACTTCAATATTATATTTATTCTTATAAAGTTTTATACAATTTTTAAGAATCCTTGATTCATCCTTATTATTTCTCTCTTTCTTTTCTAAATTACATTCATCACAAAATCGTCTTTTAGAACTAACATTAATCATTTCTTTTCCACATTGTTCACAGGTTTTATCTATTTTAGGACATATCATTTTTCAATTCCTCCTAAAGAATTTATTTTCCTAATAAAAAACAGTGGAAGTATAGTTAGGAACATATACTTGTCGGGTAGCTCTCCCTATCCACTAATATAATAATACCATTATTGTTATTATGTGTCAATAGTATTTATATTTTTATATTATTTTAAAGCTTTTACTATTTCATTCTATTAGAATTAGAATCATTGTTAACTTGTGCTTCTCCTCCATCAGTTAAAACATCTTTTTTGGGTGCTCCTGATTTACCATTAATATCCCCACCTGCTACTACACTTCCAATCAATATAGGAGACATCAAGGATTTAATTCCTAATTCTTCTTCTAATTCTAATAAAGGCATAACTTCAAATGGTTCATAGCCAGCTAATCCAAATAATTTGCTTACTGGCATATTATTGGAAGAAACTAATGCACTATAAGTTTTTAAATCTTGATCTTCGGTATATTTATTTCCATAAAATTTAACTTGCCATGAATAAGTTCTAGAATTTTGCATTAATACCCAGTTGGTAAAATTTTCATATTGACTATAAAGGTGGGATACAAAACTGAAGTCAGCGTCCAAAGATAAAAGTATACCCATTGCACTGCTATTTTTATCACCATATAAATTTCCCGAAATACCTATACTTTTCCAATATAAATCTTCACCAAGTCCAACAATATTGTTGGTACTCTGAGATTGATTAAAATTAACTTCATTTGTGTCAAAAGGAGTTGCAAATGTTCTTACTCCTGAAGGCATGAGTTGTTGAAGCATATCAACAATCCCTGTAGCTTGACTCATCTCAACTATAAATTTGTGGTCTTTTTCTGAATATGGTATTTTTTGGGAAATTAATTTCCAAGTATCAAGTGTGGTTTTTTGTTTAAGTAAATCTTTATATGATAATATTTCTAAAGCGTCTTTAAATGTTCCTTTTAATGGGGGCGTTGCTTGTGCATGTATAGGATCAAATGTAAATACAAATCCCTTTTCAACTGGAACGGGATAATATTGATAAAAGCCTAATTCACTACCACTCAATCCTAATTGTCTCATTTTACAAAACACTTCATAATAATCATAAAAATCAGGTGCTAGGAATCTTGCATTTGCTATTTTATCAAAGTAAGTTAAATCAATTGCATATGTAAAACCCAAGTCCCATTTACCAGTTATATAACAAAAATCAATTGGCATATCTTGTAAAGTTACAAAATTATCTGTTTGTCTAATATATACAAACTTAGCTCCAACCTCCATTATTTCCCAATTAATCTTTTCAAATTGATATTTAATGTTTAATTTTTGTAAGATACTATGACAAGTATCCATAGATTGCATATAAGTTGCTTTAGCAGATGTATCTTTAGGCATTTTACTAAGAGGTCTCATATCATATTTAAACGTCATAATAGATGCCATATGCTTAATACTTCTCTGATATTGCATAATACAATTTTCTAAATATTGTGAAGCATCTCTTAATTGCTTTCCAAATCTTGAAGGATTTTTTAACCAATCTACTAATTCTTTCTGTGTTGGTGCTCTTGGAGATATATTTAAACTTTGGGTAAAATCTTGACCAACTTGTGGAATTGCTCTATTTACATTATTCATTTGATTTATCTGTTGTTTTAAACTACTTGCAAATTGTTGTATTTGTAGGTTTAATAAATCATTTCCATCTTGTTCAGGAGGAGATTGTGGTTCTATTTCTGTTTTAATTTTACGTGGTCTTCCTACTGGATTCTTTTTAACCAAATATTTTCACCTACCTTTCCGTTTGTTATTTATGTTTTTATATTATTTTAGTTTATACTATTTTAGTTATTGTTGTTTTTAATCTGTCCATGAACCTTGTGGTATTATCATAAATTGTGAGAAGTCTTGTTCCTCGTCTTTTGTTTTATTCTCTTGTTCTTGTTTATATATCCAATATAATCCATATTCCAATGAAGAGAACATATCTTTGGGGATTGATCTGCTTATTTGCTTTACTTGCGTTTCAGTTCCTGCTTGTTTATATTGAAGATTCATTATTTCATCACAAAGTTTATCTGTTTTATAAAATGGAGCTAATTCTTCAACTTCTTTTTCCATAGTCATATTTCTTTTTTCACTTATCTCCGTTTTCACAGAGGAAGCAGTTTTTAATAACTTAATTTTATGATTACTAATATTATTTATAAATACATTATGTATATCACTGTTCTTATGCTCTTTACTATGGGCTACTATGTTATATATCATAGGTATTGAGTCAGCAGTTTTATATCTATCAAACCTATCATCATTGACTACCTCATATATTAAATTTTCATCAATATCAGTTGTTAAGAAATCTACACATCCTTTTCCTAGTCCATTAGAGTCGATAACCAAAATTCTTGCCTTATATTGATTAACCATTCTTTTTAAGAATAAAGCCTGTTCTAAGAAATGAGTTCCTTCAAATCCATAAATATTAACTAACAATTTAAAATATTCTCCATTACCTTTGTCTTTTATTTTTATTATTGAAAGTGAAGATTCTGCATTTGCATTACCTTCTGATCTAGCAACATCATACGCCAATACATATTCCCAATCTTTATCTTCTATTTTTAATTCAGCTTTGGTTAATATTCTACATTTATTTAAATCATCTAGTTGTACTAATGAATTAGTATCACTACCAGTCCATACACTTTCGTATTCTCTTTGAAATGCTAAAGGATTATACGTAGGGGATTCTTTTAATTCCATTATAAAATCTATATCCAATTGTTTATGTAAACATGGCAGTTCATATCCATTTCCAATTGCAAATGCAGACTTACCTTTTACCATATCTCCTAATATTTCTTTCATTTTTTTATATGCAAATGATTGTCTTGTTCCAGCAGTAGTAACATAAAATTGTTGCTTATGTTTTTCATCAGGATCAATGCCTTTACACATTGAAATTCTATTATTTGCCATTAATGGGAGAACTACTGAAGCTAATAAATCTCCATCGAACTTTTCATCTGCAATTTCCTCTACTGCCCCACCATGTCTTCTTCCACCTCTAGCACTATCTCTTACCTGTACTACATCAAGTTTTGAACCATTATGAAATATTAGTTTAGTATAATCTTTAGCAAATGATTTATATTTTATTTCACCCATTAATATAGGGTAATATTCCCATATCTTTTCTATATTTTCTTGGGAGATTTTAGCAGATTGTTCTTTTCCAGGAGCACAAATAAATTGTTGTATTCCTGGGAAAAATATACACTTTAGATACATCGCAAGTATTTCTGTAAATGATTTAGCTGTTCCTCTTGTTGCTGTAATGAATACCTTTTGATATCTAAAAAATATTCTTAAAAATATTCTTTGATAAAAATATAAATCTATTTTACATTCAGGTGCTTTGATAAAATCTATAAAATAATCAGGATAAGATTTCCATAATTCACAATATTGTCTCCAATCCATTTTTATTTCTTCAAAATCTTTTCGTTGATAATCTGTATTATTAAAATCACAACTATTAAGCACTGTGCTTTTATCATTTTTTTCTTTAACTGCAAAATTATTTATATTACTCAATAATATCACCTTTAATCTCTTCAATCTTTGGAGTATCAATTGGTGGTTCTATTAATATCTGATTGCCTACTAGTTTCCTTGTATAATTTTCTATATGCATAATACTATAATCCACAATGTCTTGAGATATTTTGTACTTTTTTGGTTTTATAAAACCATCTTTTTCAACTTCCTCATATATATGACTAAAACTCCGCATACCTGTTGCCTCGTCTCCACCAACTTTATCTATTGGTCTCAATCCAGATGATTGTAATAAATTTTGGTACTGAATATGTAATTTAGAAAATGAAGTCATATCATCTTCTTCTAAAAATATATCTAGTTTTAGTTGCATTTTACACATCATTTTTAATGCTTTAATGTGTTGAGGTGTTACAATTGTATGCGTCATTCTCATATCGTTGTAAAACTTCTCCAAATCAATCATTTGTTTTTTAGTATAATTTTCTCCCCATCGTTCATACATATCATCTGTAACTAATGCATTTATGTGATTTTCTTTATTCTCTCTATCTATTTTTTTCTGCTTATTCTTTTCTATATCTTCTTTAAACTCGCTATTTTTCCATCCCATAGCATTGTAATTTGGCAATGAATTAATCTGACGTACATAATTACCAAATACATCATATTTTTTGCCTTCTTTTATTTTTTCTATACTTCTTTCATTACATGATTCCCATATACCTACTACAAAAGGCATGTCTAATGTTTGTAATACAAGATAAATTGTTTCTATATCTTCATAATTAATCATATCTTTAGTACATTGTTTGCAAATTGGGGCAAGTCCGTCAAACATTTTGCTTCCAGATTGATAAAAATTGATTATTGGTTTATCTTTCTGACAGTCATTACAGTGTTTCCTTATAACTTCTTTTTTCGTAGTCGTATTTTTTATATTTCTTTTTACTGTCATATACTACACTTCCTTTTAAATTTACGCATTAAAAAAGAAGCTATAATTAAATAACTTCTTAATAACCTATCATATATTTATTTTCTATTATTTTTATCTTATTATTTTCATCTAAACAATAATTATAACTATGATAATCTTCTAAAATTCCATTACTATTTACATATTGCAAAACTAACTGTCTACATATTTCTAGATTTTGTATTATATCTTTTTCCCATAGGTATAAAATTTCAATTCCATAATACTTTTTAACATAGGTATGTTTGGCTTTATCTTTCCCTAAAATTTTTGTCTTCCTACTATTTTTTAAATTCATAACTGGATTACAATGAAAGAAATCACCTTGTACTTCTATCATTAGATTATAATCATTTAAATAATTATCCATTAAATAATATTTACAATCGTATTCATTTTCATTAACTAGATTTAACTCATTTAAAAGATTGTCTGTAATTATCTGTGGTTTGGTCTCTCTATAACTAAAATCAGATTCTATTAGCCTTTTTACGGCTCTTTCTGCACCTTTCAGCCTCATTTCTTTACTCCAAACTGTTCCATAATTATGATTATTCTCTCCACATTCATTTTCTTTTTTCCATTTACCAAAACATTCTCTTGAACAAAAACTATTATCATTTAAATTAATTTTAGATTGATTTCTCAAAATAGGTTCTCCACAATATTCACATTTAATTAATTCTGAGTTATATCTTACACTTTTTTCACCTTTAGTATTTAAAGATTGCCATTGTGATAAACATACTCTGTTACAGAATATGGTGTTGTATTGTGATTTATATTCTCTTATTATAGTCTTTCCACAGTTAAAACATTTATAAATATAAGTTTCCTTGTGTAATTTCAATTTATAGTGTTTTATGTTTTTTATATCATTATTCTTATGCAGTCCTAGTCTATTAGCCTTAGTTATTATAGATTCTTTACTTCTTTTTAATTTCATAACCATTTCATCATTACCAGTATTTTCATAATATTTTTCTAATATCTCAATCTCTGATTTAGACCATTCAGTAATTTCTATATTATTACATATCTTTATCTTTAAATAATCTTCATTTTTATGCAGGTTTAATTTTTTAGTAGCATAATCTTGTATTTGTGAAATTGTTCTATAAGGCATATATAACTCGGATATCTTATTAGTACTCATACTTGGGTAATAAGCTTTCAGTATATCTATATCTTTATTAGTCCATTTATTATTTATTCGAGTAGTACCCATTCTAGACCTTCTTTTAATAGAAATACAATCTCTACATTGTGTTGTCAATCCATTTTTACATTTCTTATTTATTTCAAAATATTCTTTTGTCATTGGAAATTCTTTTCCACATTTACGACATATTCTTGTTATAACTTTCTTTTCTTCTTTACATTCCTCACACATTTTATTATCTACCTTCTCTTTGTATTATTTATCTACCAATTAATATATGTAAAAATCAAGGAAGAGTGACGGTAGATAAAAAATCACTCTTGTCAGTTGAGGTTAATTAGTCCTCTACTTATCCCTACATTAATAATACCACCTTTACTTTAATTTGTCAATACATATTTTATATTATTATAAACTTATTTTATTTTCCAACCTTCCCACAACTACCTTCACATTTCCAAGCTATGCTAACAGATTTATAAATTCTCCTAACGTCTTTACTTCCACATTCACAATAAATCTCACTATCATCATTCATACTTTTTATAATAGTAAATTCTTTCTTACATTTATTACACTTAAAACTATAACTAGCCATTTTATCATCCCTTTTATTGTTATTTGTATATTCTCAAGAATGCCTACCCATATAGGATAAGCATTATCAAAATATAATTTATATTACATTATTCTTCTACTATTTCAGTAAGTAGTTCTCCTAAACTTGAAGCTAATTCCTTCTTACCTTTCTCATAGCCAAATACAAAAATTTGCTCTAATAACTCTTTTAAATTGCAGTGGAAACAGAACTCCTCATCGTCTACCGATTCATCTAATAAATCTGTAAATTCTTGTATTTTTTCTTCTAAATATTCATCAATTACTTCCACATCAGTTAATTCTTCAGTATCTTCACATCCAGTACAAGTTTCACATTTACCTAAACAATCATTATCAAACTCACCCTCTGAATATTCTTCTTCATCAATTTCTTTGCTTTTGATTAAATAATTAAGAGAGGTAATTAGATTATCAACAGAATTTAAAATATCCTCATGCCCTTCTATTTTATTATCATTAAAAGTTGATTTTTCATTTTCTATTTCCTCTTCTGATTTCCATTGCCATTTACCATTTTGATAAACTTTTGAATTTCTATTTGGTGTTTCCTCTTTCTCATTATCACAACATCCTTGACAACACTCGCAATCATCCTCGTAATCTACAATAATTATTTCTTCTGCTTCTATATATTCAATATCTTCAGTTTCTAATAATCCTTCTTCTAAAATAACTAGTTCATTTTCGATTTCTGTTTCTAATACTCCCTCACAATCAAATTCTAATGGAAATATATCTAAATATACTGAGTCATGTCTATCTGTATTTTTATTAATCACATATATGTAATCTTCGCTACTTACCTCTTTTTCAAGTGATTTACATTCAAAACATCTTTCATCTAAAATAGCATTTAAAAAATCTAATGATGTTATTATTGAAATATTTCTTTCCTTATTAAATCTATCTACTATAAAATTTATAAATGCTTCCTCTGATTCTAATTCAAATTTTATCATATATTTATATTCTCCTTTTAATTTAAGTTGTTTTTATATTATTATTTATATTATTATTTCTATGTTTTAAAGTATATAATCCAAATCACAGTCAATTCCTATAATTTTATCACACAGTCCTTTTTCCTTACACTCGTCCGCAAGCATATACAACTCTCTATCTATACTTGCATCATAATCTTCACTTGTTATTTTAGAATTGCCCACTATAACTTGTTTAAGTTTTTCATCAATTCTGCCATAGAATGCTTGTAAATCCTTAACTTTTCCTGCCGTGCCACTTAAATTTGTACTACCGTCATGAATTAACAGACTCGAATTCTCAAACATGATTCTTTCATGTGTAGCTGAGAAAATAACTGCACCCATAGAATAACCATAAGCCAAACATACCCCAACAATTGGTGTTTTACTCGCTTTTATAATGTCACAAAGATGTAATCCTGCGAAAACATCTCCTCCAGGAGAATTTGTATATAAAAATATCTTTTTTCTTGATTTGATTGGTTTGTCAATATCTTCTTTATTCCATCTTAAAATCCATAAGCAAACATTTTCTAATATATTAGAGTCAACTTGGTCATTAAATATTATTTTTCTATCATTAAAATTAGTTTTAATTATCTCCTCATAAAATTTATCTGCTCCCAATGTTAAGCTTGCTGTTTCATCTAATTTCCTCATATTTATATACCTCACCTTTTTATATTATTTCTTATTATGTGTTTAAATTATTCCTATAAGACAAAATCCAAATATTAAAACTATACTCCCTAATATTATAAGTAAAGGAGTTAATTTGACTAGTTTAATAAAAATTGTATCTCTTTTATTTATGTATCCAATTTTCTTTTTCGCCATGTTTAGTTCTCCCAATTATATTACTTTTGTACTAATTTAATACAATACTCTCAGTACTCCGTCTTCCTTTATCATTGATAAATTTATGTATTTTGACTCCTGATTTGCCACCTACCATTAATGTATCTGCATAAGGGCAAGTTCCGACAAAACTAGGACATACTAAAACTTCTTTGGCGTAACCTTTTCTTTCTCCTACACACATTTCCATTCCTGCGTGATAATGTCCTAATATACAAAAATCAAAAGGAATATCATATTTATCTGAATAATCTCTAATTGCAGTTTTTATATTTTTTAATTGATGTCCATGAATAGCAATAACATTATAATCCAATACTTTAAATTGGATAGTATCTTGTTTAAATTCAGTATTAATAAATACTCTTGGATTATCTAATAGCACATCATGTAAATAATTCACTATAATTTTTTCCATATCTTCTACAGACATTTCTTTTGCTTTAGTTCCTAGTAATCTTAATTCAGTATGATTTGCAGAATTAACATGATAATATTCTACAAAACAATAAGCAGATAGTTCATTCAAGAAACTTGCTAATAGCTTTTGAAATTCAACCAATGAATCTATAACAGATAAATCATTAAGTTTCAAATCACCTATACGTAACATTCCTTGAAGTGAATCTCCTCCGTTTACTATTTTTAATTTTACTATATTATTTTCTTCTATGTATACTTTTAATTCACTTAATAATAACTCAAATCTATCTTTGCATACTTCTCTTGAATATGAATTGGATATTGATTCAAATGTTGCATTATAATGTGGATCTGAAAATACCATTACATATTCTTCATTTCTTTTCTGTATTTGAATAGTTTCTAACTTTGGATTAGGCAATTGTTGAATGGCAACTCCAATATTTTCATAATATAGTTCCCTTCTGCTTTTTTCTCTATTAGTCCTATTATATTCATTATTAATTGTTTGAAGTTTTTTTCTAGTAATATCTAATTCTCTTCTTTTATCATCAATTTCTTTAACTAATTCATTATCAGTAACACTCTCCACTTTGTTTTTATCTAATAATTCTAATGTATTTCTACTTCCATAAAACATTCTTCTTGCTACGTCACTTGAATATTCTTTACCATAAGCATAATTTGATAATTCACTATAATCTATATCATTTAAAGTTTTATCAACTAATTTTCCATAGACTATCCTCTTGTGAAAATTAAATTCTGTCTCATTCTCATTTCTCTCTAATATATCACTCATTTTAAACTCTCCTATTTTTGTATATTATTTTAATTTTATTTCTTTTCCGCACCAATCACAGGTTATAAAACTAATTCCTGAAATATGTGTTATATCTTTGTCATAATATTCGGTTATCTCTTTACACGAACATTTAATTTTCCTAGACTTATCCTTATTCTTACTTGCCTTTGATTTTCTTGAACGACCATCATTTTTTAAAGTCACAACATTTTGTCTCCATTTCAATTTGTATTATTGTAATCATCTTAAATAGCATTTAAGACGCTTTTTGTTGTAATAAAGTAGTGCGAGTACTATACGGAACATACAACCGAATCTCATACATTCTATATTGACAAGCACCACTTTATATTATTATATTATGTATTTTTTTGTTATTTCTATTTGCTCTACATTTTAGTGGTTTACATAGTTTTTAATATGATGTAAACTAACATTATGAATTACTCGTCTTCTACGTCAATTTCTTCTACAGAAATATCATCAGATTCATCCTTATTTACAATTGTTATTGTAACTGTTTCTGTTATAAATGGATTGAATGCTTCTTTTAATGGCAAAGCCTCTTCCATATCACCATCTTGATATAATAAAACTCCATCCAAAACCGTAAGTTCCACTTCCTTTAATACTCTCTTCTTTGTAACACTTAATGTATCTTTCATATTATTAATCTCCTTTTTATTTTATATTTATATTATTTTAGTTGTTTTATCATTGATGAATTCATAAAAATCGCTTTCTGTATTGTTTCTTGTCCCATACAACATGTGAAATTCATTATGCAATTCTTTAGTTAATGGATATCCTATTTTACCTTTATGTTTTTGTAAAAATAATTCTTCGATTTTAATCAAATCTTCTTTTATGTAATCACATACTCTAGGTTGAATTTCTATATTTAGTTCATTAAAAACATCTTGAACTATATTCCTAAATGGATAAGCATGATGTATTTGTAAATTACTATTAATGCCACTTATACAACATTTATAGTCAAATTTCTCCAAACTTTCTTGTTTCCAATAATATAACATACTTCTTAAATGATGATTGGTTTCATCAATTCCACCTTGCCACATATTATTGTTTTCACCTGAATATTCTTCATGTTTACATTCACAGCATCTTTTACCCATTAAGAAGTGACCTAATGCTATTTCTTTTAAACCATGTTTAGGACATATATATTCTAAATGTGTCTCATTATTTATGTACTCATTTGATAATAATTCATATCCTGCTTCTTTAAATAATTCTCTTACTTCTTCAATATTATGTAGTCTTTTACGATTACCCATTTTTATTCTTTCTTCAGGTAATTGATTATAATGTTCAACTCCATATTTAAATAAATATATATCTTTCTGTTTTAAAGGAGCACATTTTTCACAACAATCTTTTGCCACTATACGCCTCAATCTTACATACATATTGTATAGTTTTGGTTTACATTCTTTGCCACAATAATCACAAAAAGACTCAATTAAATTATTTGCACCATTGGTTAAATCTTCTGTTTTTACTTCAAACTCTTCACTTGTTTTAGTAAATATGTACCCTTTTTCTTCATAATGTTTCCTTGTATTACCACGCCATTTCACTATTGATGTTTCTGTTAATAACATTCTAATTATCACATCTCCTCTATTAATAAAATAATAAAGGAGAACATTGAGTTTTGTCTCACGACATTAATATATTCTCCGATTTAGGATTTACTGCTATCTCTCGACATGTACCTATTTTGTATTATTTTAGTTATAAAGAATCTATAAAGTTACAATCATATCTTTCTTACCGACTATAACATTAGTTGTTTTATTCATTTGACTTAATTTTTCTTCACATGATTTTTTTAAGCTTTCCTTAGCTTCTGTTTGACCATGCACTAAAATAACTTTTTCGCAATTAATAGAACTAATGTAATCAACTAATTGCTTCTTTTGCATGTGTGAACTAAAACTTTTCAATACCATTATTTCAGCAATTTTTTCATATGGCTTTTTATCTATATCTATTGCATGTTTTTCATTTCTTAATTTTCCTGACAATGAATTTGGACTTGCATAACCACAGAATATTAAACATGCATTTTTCTTATTTACATATTGTTTTATATACTGCTTTGCATGACCGTTATCGCCGAATCCTGAACTGGATATGATTACCTTGGGCGATTTATCACTTAATACGACTAGTGTTTCTTTATTAAAATCACTTATCATTTTTAAATTTTGCCAAGCCAATACATTATTAAATCTATTTAATTCCTCCCCTTCAAGCACCTCCGTATAGACTTTTGTTACGCTTTTAGTTAATCTCGAATCCACTATAAAGTCTATTTTATTAAATCTTGAATCATCTTTAAATAAGTCATACATCAATGTCATTATTTCCTGTGATCTCGCCATAGAAAAAGTTGGTATAAGACAAACGCCTTGTTTTTCTATACAATATTCAATTATTTTATCTTTCAATATTTGTTCTTCTGTTTTTCTATCTTTTTTAGTTATTTGCTCTTCTCTGTCACCATAAGTCGATTCAAATATAGCAATGTTAGCATTCCTACAATATTCCATTTCACTAAGATATGGTCTATTTGGAATTGCAGTATTACCTAAATCACTACTATAGAATATTTTGTATTGATGTCCAGAATCATCTTTTATATATAATTCCAAACTTGAAGCCCCAATTATATGTGAATTTTTTAAAAGTTTAAAACTAATTTCATCATCTAGTTCATGAATTTCTCCAAACTCATATTCGTATGTACAATCTAACATTTCATGAACATTTTCTTCTAAAAATAAAGGTTGTATATCTTTTTTAGTACGTTTTGTTAGATAAATACTATTAGTTTTATTAATAAAAGCACAATCAAGTAACATTGGTTTCATTATTTTAGCACATTTTGAATTTGTTATTATTTTTGCTTTCATACCTAATGCTATAGCCCTTGGAGTAGCAAAAATATGATCCCCATGCTGATGGAGTAAAAAACAATATTTAACTTTACTTACATCAATTTGATTAAACGCATTATGATTCATTCTATAGTCTTCGCCTACACCTTCACCCTGTGTGAATCCACAATCCAACAATATGCTTGTTCCTTTACCTGTTAATACTTGAATAATACTTCCAGTTACACTATCCCCACAGTTACCAATTATATTGACAGTGGGTTTATTCTTATTTTTTGACATCTATACATTTACCTCGCTTTCGGAGATATTATTTTCTAATTCATTGTTGCTATTTTCTTTATTTTCAAATCTTTCTTCATATTCATTGAATTCATCAAATTCAGGAACTCTACATCTTTTAGCTAAACATACAAAATATCTATATTTTATTAGCATCTTGCCTTTTAGCATAAGTCTAAGGAATTCAATTTTTAAATTATTCTTGTCAGCAAAATGTTGTAAATTTATATTTTGGAAATTAAGCATTTCTATTAATGTATTAAGCTTAATTGATTCAATATAATTATTACATATTTTTGTATCATCCATATTTTCTAATTGTGGACATGCAAAATTATATCTACAACTTTGACATTTTATAGGTAATTTATACAATAAGTTATAAAATGTATCTTCTCTCACTTTACGAATTCTGTTATGAATCTTAATTCCTCTCTTCATTGATAATCCCACTCCACCCTCGAAAAATCTATTCTCTATAGATTAATCTACATTATTTACGTTATTATATTTACGTAACGCATAAACGCATAAAAATAAAGCTAGAATGAATATTATTAATACTTATCCTAGCTTTACAAATTTACTTTATATTATTTTATTAATGCATCTTTAAAAGTTTTACCAACTTTAAATATTGGAACAGTCTTAGCGGGCACATCGACAGGTTCTTTTGTTTTTGGATTGTGACCTATATATGCCTTCTTTTCTCTTGGTTCAAAAGTTCCGAATCCAACTAGTTGTACTTTTTCATTCTTAGCTAATGTTTCATATAAAGTTTCTATAAAAGCTTTTAATGAAGCCTCTGTATCCTTCTTTGTTAAATTACTTTTCTCTGACATGGTTGTAATTAGTTCATCTTTATTCATAATATTTATTTCTCCTTTTGATATATTGGCTATTAAGCCTAATATTTTCACACTTTTGTAAGTGAACACATTATTTTATTTAAAGCTCTTCTCAAAGCTAAAATACTTATTATATATTATATTGTGTATATTTATTGTTCTCGATTAAATCTTTCTCCTATGATTTAAAAAGGAAGGATGAGAAGTCCTTCCTAAAAGGAGAGTAAAAAATGAGAAATTGCCTTTTTCGAACTAGGCGAATTTGTTGGAGCTGAAAGTGGAAATTGAATCCACATCAGTAGTTTACAAGACTACTACTCTACCATTAAGCTATATCAGCATATTATGAGATTATCACTATCAATTCTGAAAATGATAATCTGAGTTATATAATTAAAGAACTATCGTAATTTAATTTATAACCATTGTATTAAAAATTTTGATTAATTCCAGTACCGTAATCGGCTATGTCCAAATTAATCTCACTCATGCATAAGTGTTTATACTGAACACAGTTAGCATCACCATAAAGGGATAGGCTCTGTTGGACTCATTTGTAGATAGGGTAGGAGTTAAACCTACATCTTATAATCTTATAGGAAAATGCTCTCTCATTGAGCTACCAATCCATATTAAATGACCACTGATTCAGGGTTCAGTAGTCGAAACCTCTATAGATTCCTTGCTATAAGTAAAGAATTAGTTATTTATGTACTTCCCACCAAATACACATATACGAGCTTATGTTGGTTTCAATCACTCATATCCCAATTTTACTATTCATACATTTCGGAGTATTTCAACTCAACTAATCTCTTATAAACCAACAAAGGTAGTATGACCTCATAAAATTACAGTTCCTAATTTTTAATAGTTTTAATTTTTTGTGCCCTTCGGCTTATGAAAAGATTTGAAATAGGTCTATGTTATTACAGTCATAGCCATATTATTCACTGGTTCGAGATTTCACTCTCTATTCACTTTTAAATTATCCATTATTATATCTCATTTTTAATAGAGCTTTAGGAATTTTTGATATGAAATAGGTTTGCTACATATATTACTATATGAAGGGAGAAATAATCTCCTAATTGTGTATTTCTATTCAGCAAATAATTCCTATGACATTTAGCTGAAACTATAGCAACTCTGCCTTACTTACTTTAAATAAATTTTATAATATTTAATCCTCGTAAATCTTTGGGTAATTAAATATTATAGTGTGTTTTTCTATTTCCTTGATATTTCTACAAGTAAGATATCATTGGATTACACTAAACCAATTAAAGACCTCAACTTATAATTCCATCCTTCTCATAAGTTTCATCAGCCAAGCTTCTCATTTTGAAAAGCCAATATAAATAAGAATAACGAATTATAATTATTTATTAGATAGATTTATGCAATATTAATTTTTTATTCCTTATGATAAATACACTATGCTTTACAATAGCACATTTAAAAATGGTAATTTTATATTACTACTTCCTACCATATACCGAAAATCTTACAAATTATATTAAAACCTCTTAAACCGTTGGTATGACTAGTCTACATAGCTTATTCGGTTTTATTTGCTACCGTTAGAAATTTTATTTTTATAGTATTTACTAGCCCTTTCCCTACCCTTTTCTAGCTGTTTTTCTTTTGCACACGTATCACAATATTTAATTGAATTAGCTTTACTGCTCTTTTTTTTAATGTATTTTTCACAACATTCACATTTCTTAATTCCATTCTCACCTTTATAATAATCAAATATATATCCTATATTATCAAAATCGCTAATATTTTCATATAACTCATAATCTTTAACATTATATATTATAATCTGTTTTTTTCTATCTTCCATTTTATCTGTCTTATAATTCTTAGCTTCATAAGTATCTATTCTAATATCATATATAGGATATAGAAATTTTAAAACTATTCCACCGTTAATTACTGATTCTATTATTTTTTTACTAACTAATGTATGTATCATATCCTCTACTTTATATTTCCCAACTATATTAGTTAACTTAAATATATCATTGTATCTTTTCTTATTACCTTCAAAATAAGCAGACATTTCATTTATGCTTTCATCGTGTATTTTTCTTATAGTAAGGCTTAATTTTTTACTAACTAAAAAAGTTAGCAATAATTTTTTATATTCATGTTCAACTTTTAGTTTGTCAATGGCTTCTATTTCCTCTTTATATATTGGTATTTTATCTATAACAATTAATTTATTATTTCTTTTTCTACCATTTACTATTGCTCTATCAATCACCTTGAAGAATTTTACCTTATTAAATCCTTCAATATATTTTTCACAAAACCCATATAAAAAAGCTTCTGTATGCTTTCTTTTAAATAAAAAAATCTCTTTCAAGTATTTAACTAATATAGTTAATTCAGAGTTTATGTATTCTGTTTGGAATCCATTTTTACATATTGTTTCGCCATATAATTTTTCATTGTATTTAAAGTCCATTAAATGTTTACCTCCTTGAGTAAGAATTTTTGATTAAGATATTCTATGTCTCCTTCTTTATTTGGAAAAGGAAATAATATAGGATTTTGACTCTTACCTTTTAAATTATTATATATATATTTACCATATGTATTCCATAATAAATCCTTATTTGAACTTGGAAACTCAACATAAAATATTTTAATTAAGTAATCAACTAACTCATATGTATTAGGGCATTTTTTATCCATTTCACTTTTAAACTTTTTATAAATTCCATTAATTTCTTGTGATAATGTCTCATCATATTTTTGTTTCTTGCTTGAACTTCTTACATTATTATTATTTTTTAACTCCTTTTTAAATGCTTTATATTTTTTTAATATTTCTTGATAAACTTCTTCATCCTCAATATTTTCATTTCTCATAAGAATTGAATGAGTGTCTTCTGATTCAGTACTTACTTTTTCCCTAATTTTAAAATCAACACTCTCAATATATCTACATATAGAATTCACAACTCCATCAGTGTAAACTACGGGCATATATTCATAATAAGCTTTTATATATTCATTTTCTTCCTTAGATTTATCTTCTTTTAATATTAGTTCTTCAACATTCATCCCAAATTTATGTTCACAAGATATGTTATATCCTTCAATATGTTTTTTATATTTTCTTTTAGTATCAGGATATAAATGTATAAAGAAATATGGATGTTTATCCATCATAATTGATTTTAAGAAATCTTTCTCTTTTTTATCAATTTCCAAACTCTCTATATATCTTCTATCTGTCCATGTTTTTGGAATCCCTTTCACTTCTTTACCTAT
>Ga0209430_1000809_pt1 | contig 27287 bp, 24 predicted proteins | sample BarGraIncub1133A_FD_184504 | JGI IMG/M metagenome (GOLD analysis project Ga0209430, IMG submission 184504) | Arctic peat soil microbial communities from Barrow, Alaska - Barrow Graham LP Incubations 11-33A (SPAdes) (version 2) | ecosystem: Environmental > Terrestrial > Soil > Wetlands > Peat... | reverse complement strand
GGAGTGCCACACTAAGACCAAAACTTATAGAACCGAAAACAAAGCTCAGGCTAAGTATCTTGAGAAAAGCGACGCCTTGCTCGATTACTATAGGGTCAGTATTAAAAATGCTGACAATCTGGCTAGGGAAAATTATTCCTACAGCAGAGAATAAAAGTGATGCACCTGCCGCCAAGGCAATTCCTATATTAACAACTTTCCCAATGTTTTCATAATCTTTTTTGCCCCAAAACTGAGCAATGTATATGCTAACTCCGCTATGAATAGCCGCATACATCAGAAATACTATTAGTCCAAACTGGTTAGCAACCCCAACTGCGGCCATTGGTTGATTTCCTAAAGCTCCTACCATTACTGTATCCACCATGCCTAATGATGATGCAATTACGTTTTGAATAGTAACTGGAATTGCTAAAGTAACGAGTTTATGATAAAAATCTTTGTCGCTAAACAAAAATTTAATATATCTATTATTAAATTTCTTCATTAATCCCCCAAATATATGAACAATCCCAAACAAAGGGCATCACACGATTATACTACACTAAAATAAAAAAAGCAAAATCCAGTTGACTATTATCTTTGACCCTTATCATATGGTATACCTTCTGCTTTAGGTGCCCTTGATTTTTTAGATGTAAAAGCAAGAACAACCATTGTCGCAACATAAGGCAGCATTTTGTAATAGGTTTGATTTATATGAAAAGAATCCAGGAATGGGATCAGCGCGATCGAGTAGGCCACCGAACGAAGGAAAGCAAAGAACAATGCTGCAAATAAGATCTTAATAGGCTTCCATTGTCCAAATATCATAACAGCAAGTGCAAGGAAACCAAATCCTGCAACTCCTGTGTGACCGTTAATGTTGCCATCCATAACTCCAACCGAGTAGAAAAATCCTCCAATACCTCCAAGAATACCTGAAAGGCCAACACCTGCATGGCGCATGAAGTATACATTTATACCAACCGAGTCAGCTGCATGTGGATTCTCGCCGCAAGCACGAAGGCGCAACCCAAACTTTGTCTTGTAAAAAATTACAGTTGAAATCACAAGCAGCACTATTCCAATATACACAGTTATATATGTATTCTGGAAAAACATTTTTCCAATTACCGGTAAATCTCTAAGTCCTGGAACGCCTTTAATATAAAAGTTCACATCTGTTGTAATTCCGTCACTGTTGAAGTACATTTTTGAAAACAATAACAACACAGCTGGAACTAACATATTAAGTGCAGTACCTGAAATTGTTTGATCTGCTTTCATATTAACAGCTGCAAACGACAATAGCAAAGAGTATATGAAGCCTGCTACCGCAGCAACCAGCATACCCAAAAGTAATATAACCTGTGGGTTCATAGGGGTACCCCCGACAAAGTAAACAAATAAACATCCAAATAACGCACCGAAAAGCATGATACCTTCAAGCGCAATATTGATAATACCGCTTCGTTCACTAAACATACCGCCCAGTGCTACCAAAAGCAGTGGGATAGCAACTGGAAGAGTATTTTGAATAAGATAGTATAGTGTATCCATAATTTACGCCCCCTCCTTTTTATCAATCTGATGTGAGTTATTAGAATCAGGGACATCAGCTATTATTTTTAAATATTTTTTGTCGCGACGCTTTTTCAAAAGTTTAATAACTGTTGCATTCATAAGCATTGCAAAGGCTGAAAAATAAATAATAACAGCAATTACAACATCAATAATTTCTGCCTTATAACCATAAAGGCTTGCAAGTGTTCCACCTCGCTGAATGTATGAGATAAACAGTGAAGAAAAGATGATACCAATTGGACTGTTGCTGCCAAGAAGTGCTACTGCGATACCAGTAAATCCGTTTGCAGCAATAACGTTTATCGGCTCATAGGTCATACTGCTACCTGCTATAGTGGAGGGTGCTAACATAGCAAATGCGCCTCCAAGCCCTGCCATGGCACCCGCAATTACCATTGCGAGTATTATATTACGCTTACCGTTCATACCGGCATATGTTGCTGCAGATTTATTAAATCCAGTTGCTTTGAGTTCATAGCCGAAAGTGGTTTTATGTAAAACAACATATAAAATTACCGCTACTGCAATTGCAATAATGAATGAGAAGTTTACATTGGAATTTGCTATACCAAGCGAGGGCAGCTGTGCGGTCGCGGGAAGATATGCTGTTCTGGTTTTCGACGAAACATACATTACAGCGTTTCCTTGAATAAGTATATCTACCAGATACATGCCTATATAGTTAAACATTATAGATGTAATAACCTCGTTGACATTTAGCAGGGCCTTAAATATACCAGGAATAAAACCCCAAAGCATACCACCAACCATACCAGCTAAAACACAGACTATCCAATGGATACTGCCTGGTAAATCCCACATAAATCCTGCATATAAAGCAAAGAACATACCCATAGTATATTGACCAGATGCTCCGATGTTAAACAAGCCCATTTTAAAGGCAAAGCCCACAGCCAGACCGGTCATTAATATAGGAGTTGCAAAATAAAGCACATCGCCTAGTCGATTTAAGCCGCCTATAAGTACCATTTCGAAACCGGAAAGAGAATTGGCTGGACTTGCTACAACCATAACGACAAATCCAAAAATAAGGCCCAGAAAAATAGCGAGCAGCGCCGCGGTAAATGCCGAAAAGCCCTTACTATTTGTTATTTTTTTCAACTTATTCTTTTTTGATGAAGAAACTGTACTATTTTGCATTTTCAACCTCCTTTACAAGGTTACGTTTTGCACCTGACATGTAAAGACCAATTTCTTGAACTGTAGTTGTCTTTGGATCCAGTTCACCTACTATTTCTCCCTCATACATTACAAGGATGCGATCGCTTACATTCATAACTTCGTCAAGCTCTAGCGACACCAATAACACAGCTTTACCAGCATCACGCCTGGCAATAAGCTGTTTATGGACGTACTCAATAGCCCCTACATCAAGGCCTCGTGTAGGTTGAACAGCAACGAGCAGTTCATGCTGCTTGTCTATCTCCCTTGCAATAATTGCCTTTTGCTGATTACCTCCAGACATACTTCGTACAGCAGTTATAGGTCCTTGCCCGCTGCGGACATCATATTGCTCAATGAGTTTCTCAGCATATGAGCGTACTGCTTGGCCTTTTATAAATCCTAAATTCTGAAATTCGGGCTGCCAGTAGCGCTGAATAACCAAATTTTCCTCCAGTGTATAATCGAGCACAAGACCATATTTATGGCGATCCTCTGGAATGTGGCTCATACCTGATTTCGAACGAGTACGGATAGACGCTTTAGTTATATTTCTATCACAGAGAGTAATACTTCCATTGCTTAATTTTTCAAGACCTGTAAGTGCCGCTATAAACTCCGTTTGTCCGTTTCCATCAATACCTGCAAGGCAGACTATTTCACCTGCTCTCACATCGAAAGAGACATTCTTTACAGCATTGTTTTTATGAGTTTCGGATGATACTGTTATATTTCTCACAGATAGTACAACGTCACCAGGCTCTGCATTTTTCTTATCCACCTTAAAGATTACATCACGTCCCACCATCATCCTTGACAGTTCTTCCTTAGTGGTATCTTTTATTGAAACAGTGCCTATACATTTACCCTTGCGTAGCACTGTGCAACTGTCGGCAACAGCCATAATTTCATTCAATTTATGAGTTATAAATAGTATTGATTTTCCTTCTTTAGCAAATTCCCGCATTATTTTCATAAGCTCACCAATTTCCTGCGGAGTTAAAACTGCAGTTGGTTCGTCGAAAATCAAAATGTCATTTTCACGATACAGCATTTTTAGTATCTCAACACGCTGCTGCATTCCAACCGATATCTTTTCAATAAAAGCATCAGGACTTACCTTAAGCCCATATTTTTCACTAAGCATCAAAACCTTTTCTCTTGCTCCCTTTTTCTGTAGAAAGCCCAATTTATTCGGCTCAACACCTAAAATAATATTCTCAAGAACAGTAAAAATCTCTACAAGCTTAAAATGCTGATGAACCATGCCAATACCTAAATCGTTAGCATCATTGGGATTGTTTATTTTAGCAACCTTTCCGTTTATCCTTATTTCGCCCTTTTCAGCTTGGTATAAGCCAAATAGAACGCTCATAAGAGTAGATTTACCAGCACCATTTTCTCCTAACAGTGCGTGAATCTCACCTTTTTTTAAACGCAGGGTAATATCATCATTTGCAATAATGCCTGGAAATTCTTTTGTTATATTAAGCATTTCTATAATATATTCTTCCATACTAACCTCTTCATATAACTTAAATTCATTTCTAATATAAATTTAAGGGGGAAGGTATTAACCCCTCCCCCTTAAAAGGACCTCTACTTACATAAGGTTTAGGCCAATATGTTAGGTAGTGTTACAATTACTATTTATTATTATCTAACCACAACTTTAACCGTTTTAAGCTTAAGGTTTGAAACAAGTTCCTCAGCTGTTGCAATTCCCTTAGCATCAGCAACTTTGAAAGTATTGACAGGTATTACTGAACCATCTTTAAGAGTTGCAAGTATAACATCATAATCTGCTTTTTTGAAAGTTTTAAATCTGTCAAATGCATCTCCATCTTTCGCTGTTATAGGAAGACCTATACCTTCATTCTTGGCGTCGAACATAGTTTTCTTACCTGCAAATGTACTCCAGTTGTTACCCTTGTAGATAGACTCAAGAACCTGAATAACGGAACCGCCAAGTTCTTTCATCGCAGATGTTATAACAGTTTCACTGTCATATCTCTGGTCAACGTCAACACCAATAACCTTTTTTCCTGCTTCTGTAGCAGCAGCCATAACACTCTTACCTACCGAACCACCGCAAGCAAATATAACCTCTGTACCTTCTTGATACATTGTTTTTGCAGTTGCTTTATTAGTATCAGTTTCAGCAAAATCACCTGTATAGTGGTAAGTAACTAAAATTGCACCGTCAGCAAGTCCTAATTTTGCTGCAGCAGCTTCAGCACCTTGCAAATATCCGTAGCCATATGCCTGAACAGCAGGAACTGGCATACCGCCCATAAAACCAAGCTTTGTCATGCCATCTGAAACTGCAGCATAACCTGCAAGATAACCTGGCTCTTGTTCTGAATACTTAACACTTGCTACATTTCCTTCTGTTTTAAAAGTTACGTAATCTGTAGTATGTGGTTCTCCATCCAAAAGTATGAACTTAACATCTGGGTACTTTGTCTGTGCTTCATAAACTGGAACCTCAAACAGATAACCAGGTGTTACAATAACCTTTGCTCCACCAATGACAGCTAAATCTATAGCTGCAAGGTAGCCTGCGTCAGACGCTTCTTCTGGCTTATAATACTTGTTAGTAATTTTGTTGTCCGCAGCAAACTTAACCACGCCTTCCCAAGACCCTTGATTAAAGGATTTATCATCGATATTACCTTTGTCAGTAATAAGTGCGATTTCGAAACCTTTGCTAGCTGCGGCACCGCAACCAACCAACATAGCGCATACAAGTGTAAGACCTATTACCATTGCCAAAATTCTCTTCATGAAAAAGTTCCTCCTATTTTTTTATCTAATACAAAACACTAAGTATATTGTAGCATCCCATGGCGAAAATACAACTATTATCCAACGGTGATAGCTTTAGCTTCATCGGGATTTTTTAATAGTCCAGTATTAATTTTTACCCACATATATGTAAGTATCACTCGGTGATACTTACATATAAATCATACTTGTAATTCCCTCTTATTGCCAATACTATGCATGCTTTATTTAGCTCATAGAGGTTTTATCAATATTTTTACCGTTAGCTTTTCTCATATTAGTATCAGCTTTTTCAAGGATATCCATTACCTTCTTGTGTTCTAATGGCCTCTTAATTTTTAAAGTAGTTGTCTTAATTAATTCCTCATAGCTTATAACAAAATATCTGATTATTTTATATTGAGGAATATCCTTATTTATCTTCTTTACTTCTTTTTGGATTATATCTGCCAATTCTTCATCACTAGGCATTCTACCCTGCTTTTCCATTATTATAGCTTCATTTAGGATAAGCTTTGCACAAACCTGAATATCCCCATCCGGCGCAGTATCACCCCACACAAAGGATTCTTTAACACCCTCTATATTATTCAACAGCATTTCATACTCCTCTGGAAATGCCTTTTTCCCATTGGTGAGAACAATCATAGACTTTGCCCTACCTGTTATCGTAATAAATCCGCCATCATCTATATATCCCAAATCTCCTGTATGGAACCAGCCATCACTGTCTATTGCCTCTCTTGTCCCAACCTCATCCTCGTAATATCCCATCATAACGTTTGGGCCCCTAGTAATTATCTCTCCCATTCCATTCTCATCTGGATTATCTATCGCTACCTCTATTCCCTTCATAGGCTGTCCTACAGTACCCGCTTTATTGAAAAAATCATTATTTGCAGCTACAACAGGAGAAGTCTCTGTTAATCCATATCCCTGTATTACGTTGAGTCCAAGCATACCAAACCCAGATATTATTTCTTTATCTATTGGAGCGGCACCAGAAACTGCAAGTCTTAGGTTAGGACCAATTTGATCCAATATTTTCTTAAAAAACTTTCTTCTTAGGTCTATTCCCATTGACTGTAAAACATTTGAAACCTTACTCAAAGTCTGAATTTGGCTCTCTTTGCCAGACTTTTTGATGCCTTCTTTCATTTTTTTATAAATAGCCTCCAAAATAGCAGGAACAACGACCAGTATAGTAACATTAAACTCTTTAAGATTATTTTTTATGTACTTTATACCTTCACAATAGGCAATACATACACCGCTTTTAACCATAAACATCATACCAATTGAAAGCTCAAAGGTATGATGAAGTGGCAGAATAGACAAGTGCACATCTGTTGGATAAATTTTAATAATTGATGATATAGCACTGACATCCGAGCATATATTTTTCTGATTCAGCATTACACCCTTTGACATACTTGTAGTCCCAGACGTAAAAAGCAGTAATGACATTTCCTCTGGGTCAATCTTGGCGTCGACAAAGCTTTTATCGCCGTTATCAAGGGCTATTTTTCCCTGCTCAATTAGTTTTTGAAGGCTAGTAAAATTTGAGGGATAATTACCATCAAGCTGATCCATGCATATAAATTGTTGAATATTTGTATCCTTTTCTGATAACTTAAGCATTTCTTGACTAAAATGATTGCTATAAAATATAGCATCAACCTTACCTCTGTTTATCAGGTTCTCAATTTCAATTTCAGGAAGATATTTATCCAAGGGAACTGCAATTCCAGTACCATTTACTATGGAAAAAAAGCTTATGGCCCACTCGTATCTGTTTTCGCTAATGACAGCAAATCTCTTGTTTTTTAGGCCCAATTGATGGAGTGCTGTACCAAGAGCATCAATTTCTGCCCCAAATTCAATGTAAGATTTTTCTATAATGTCTTGGTCCCTTTTGAATTTAAAAGCCGGCTTATTCTGATATAGCTTGATACTATTTTGAACAAGCTCTTTAAAGTTCTTAACTTGATCATTTTCGTAGTAACCCAAACCTATTACAGTTTTCCTACCATTTTGGTTAGATACAACAATCCCTTTTTTATTCATAATATCTCCTTAAAATTAAGAAAGTTTATAATTATTACCTGGTAATAATTATTATAATATATTTATTCACTTTAATCAAATTTTTAATTTTATCCGATGCCTACCGCCGCTAATACTCCCTCTTCTATAAGTGGTAGATAAGCGGCGCTACGACCCTGGATAACGATTTCTAAGATTCAGAAGGAGTAAAAACTCCTCCTGAATCCAAGAACTCTGTTTATAAAGGAATGGGCATAGCTATCCAGTTATTATATTTAAATCAGATACTTAAGCATTTACAAAGGCTTCTAATGAAGCATCTCACGATATCGTTGAGGTGATTTACCTACGACTCTTTTAAAGGTTATTGAAAAATAATATGGATTATTAAAGCCAAGTGTAGTGCTGATACTGTTGATTTTAGCAGTGGAGGATTCTAAAAGCTCGCAGGCTTTTTGTATTTTTAATCGAATATAATAGTCAACAGGAGTATACCCTGTTTTTTCTTTAAACAACCGGACAAAATGGTATTTAGATAAACTTGCATAATGTGACAATTGCTCGAGAGATAAATTACCATTTATATTGTTCAGCATATAGTTAATGACCTTTTCAGCATTCATATCTTCGGCTTTAGTTAGCCCCTTATTCATCGATAAACTGTTTATATAACTAAAAATATTGCTCATATAAGAGGTCGTTAAAAGCAAGTTACTTTGTGTGTAGCCAGTTTTTAAAATACTAAAGATATCTTGCAACCAAGATATAATTTTTGTGTTCTCTCCTATATTAAGTGTTGGGGAATCGAGTGTGAGTCCCAACATTGTCATGTAGGAATTAGCATTTTTACCTCTAAAATGAATCCCATATTTTGTCCAGGGAGCTTTGTCGTCCGCACCGTAGGAGTGAACAATGTTTGGTGGACATACAAAAATATCTCCTGTTTTAATGATCCAGCGCTTTCCATTTAATTCAAGCCAACCAAGACCATCAACGCAATAAATTATAACATAATCTTGAAGTTGTCGGCTGTTTACTATATGACCGTATGCCTTGGTATAACAACCTGCCCATGTAAGTAGAAGATTTGATAAGATTTCATTTTGAGACTCTTTTTCTATAATATCCAGAGGTGTAAAGAAAGACTTCTTTTTGTAGGTATCTTCGATCATGACAATTACCTCGATGAGCCACAAAAGCGACTCTTAGATTCAAGTATTCACTCCATGTTTTATTTTAGCATAAAACATCTAGGTAACAATGGTTAGTAATAGCAATATGTTATATCAACCTGCGCAATATTGCAAATTTTATTTTCTATTTAAGAGGGATATAATAAGATTGAACAAATACTTATGAAGCTAGTGAATTTTTTCAGAATATATAAAGAAGTAAGGAGATTTTCTATGAATCAATTTCAAAAATTTCACACCAAAAACGACTGGGAAAACCTAGACGTGACATCTATTAACAGAGAGCAATCCCATTCACCTTGGGGATGTTATGAGAATTCAACACAAGCGGTTACCTGCAATCCCTCCATTTCTAAATGGACTGAATCCTTAGATGGAACTTGGAAATTTGCGTATTATTCAAAGCCTGCAGTTGTAGACCCTTTCTGGGAGTCTGGATACAACCACTCAAACTGGAAGGACATAAAGGTTCCTGGGAACTGGGAGGTTCAGGGTTTTGGAGAACCACTCTATACTAATACATTTTATCCATGGACCCATTTCAGTGAGGAAAAACAAGTGATTCATCCTAACAATGTCGTCGAAGGTGTTCGCGGCTTGCCCAATCCTCCTTACATACCTGAAGAAAATCCTACAGGGTGTTATTTAAGGGAATTCAATATTCCCATAGAGTGGTTGGAGAAAGACATTTTTATTCATTTTAAAGGGGTTGAAACAGCCTATTATCTCTGGATTAATGGAAAAGAAGTAGGCTACTCGCAGGACAGCAAATTGCCAAGTGAATTTAACATCACACCATTTATAAAAGAGGGTGTAAATAGTATTGCAGTACAGGTCATGCGTTTTGCTGAAAGCACCTATCTGGAAGATCAGGATTATTGGTATCTTTCTGGTATTTTTCGTTCTGTTTGCCTACATGCAAAGTGCAAAGCAAGGATAGTAGATTGGAAAATAGACGCCACTCCAGATCTCTACTATCCTTTTGGTATGGTAAAAGCAGATGTTTCCATTAATCGATTTAATGGCTTTGCAAAATACAAGGTCAAATTAGATATCTATGATATGGAAGATCGATTATTGGCCAGTGAAACCTCGGAAATAAACTCGCAAGCCAGCTATAGAGCTTACGAAAAGCCTACCTCTAATACAGCGAGAATTCAGATTAAAGTAGAAAATATAGTACAGTGGACGCCCGAAACCCCTACTTTATACAAAGCAGTTATAACCCTAATCTCAGCAGAGGGCAAAGATGTTGATTTTGAAAGCTGCAAAATTGGGTTTAAGAAGATTGAAATTGTTGATGGGGTTATTTTATTAAATGGAACGAGACTCATTGTCAGAGGAGTCAATCGACATGAACACGAGGCTTATGGTGGACGTGCTGTATCAGCCCTGCACATGGTGGAAGAAATCAAGCTAATGAAAAGGCTTGGCATAAATTCTGTGAGAACCTGCCATTACCCCGATGATCCTACTTGGTATGACTTATGTGACGAGTGGGGACTACTGCTCATTTGTGAATGCAATCTAGAAACCCATGGTGTGGAGGGCGCGTTAACCCATAACCCTGCATGGGGTACCAATTTCTTAGAAAGAGCCATTCGAATGGTTCTAACCCATAAGAACCATACTTCTATCTATTCCTGGTCTTTGGGAAACGAAAGTGGGGTTGGGGCAAATCATGCGGGTATGGCAGGTTGGATAAGGGAATATGACTCTACACGCCTATGCCAATATGAAGCAGGAGAGCCTGGGAAAAACATTTCGGATGTACGGGGCAATATGTATGCCACTCAAAAGCATATAATGCATATGCTGACCGACGCTATGGACATACGTCCCATTGTTTTAGTGGAATATCTCTATCAAATTCGTAATTCCGGTGGTGGTATGTATAAATTCTATGAATTATTGGAGAATTACAAGAGGTTCCAAGGCGGGTATGTTTGGGATTGGCAAGATAAGTGTCTAGTGTCCAAAACCAAAGAGGGAAAAGACTATTTTGCCTATGGAGGGGATTTTAATGAAAGCATTGTAGATTGGACAAATCCAGGCTTTATGACCAATAATGGAATTGTATTGCCTGATCTAACATTAAAGCCGGTAGCAATGGAAGTCAAACATATTTATTGTCCCATCATTTTTGAGGAAATCATTCAAACTAATCCTTGGATTCTTGCTGCAGAGGAGGGACATTTTATAATTAAAAACCGCAATATGGTTTTGGATACAAAACCATATAAGGTGACATATGCCATAAGAGAAAATGGACATGTGGTAAAAACAGGTTTATTTGAACTTCCCTATCTTAAAGCAGGAGAAGATACTTACTCATCCTTCTCCCTTGATTTGGAAAAGAAGCCTAATGCGCAATACTATGTGGAATTCTCTGTGCAATATGCTAAGGATACTGCTTTCGCCCAGGAAGGCTTTGAATTGGGTTGTTATCAGTTCAGACTCGAAAGTGGAGCTTATGAATATGAAAATATGAACAGAATACCAAATGGAAAACGACAAGCTTCTAAAGAAAATGTTTCTCTAGAGGAGCATAAGGATTTACTTAAAGTAATCGGGTCTGATTTTGAGGTTACCTTTGACAAAACAACAGGTGTTATCAATTCCTATGTGAAAAACTGTATAGACTATATAGTTCATGGACCTGTAGAGTGTTTGACAAGGCCACTGACAGGAATCGATGCTCAAGAGGGCTGGGGAAGGTATTCAATCTGGGATGTGTTTGATTGTAAAAACACAAGTGCTACGTTAAAAGAATTCTCCACTGAGCGTTTAGGAGATACAAAAGTTATGATTGAAATAGTAAGAGAAATTAAGTTTTCATGCAATACTTACGGAATACTTGTCTTAACTAGTTACACAATCAATGGAGACGGGGAGATCAAGGTTAATATAACCTTTAAGATTGACCCTTCATTAAAGGACTTACCTCGAGTAGGGGTAGAATTTATCATACCTGAAGGTTTTGAGAAACTGGAGTATTTCGGCCTTGGCCCAGTGGAAAATTATAGTGATAGAAAACATTGTGCAAAGCTGGGTGCTTTTGAAAGTAGTGTAGAAAATGAGCATTTTGCCTTTATACCTCCTTCGGAGAACGGCGGACATGAGGATACACGTTGGTTGACCTTAGCCAATGGCAAAGGTGGAGTAATAAAAGTTTCCTCTCCCATACCTTTCCATTTCGATGTGCACCACAATAACATTGAGGATTACAAAAATGCGAAGCATGACCATGAGCTTATACGAAGAAAAGAAAGTTATTTGCATATTGATGCAGCTCACAGCGGCATTGGAAGTGACATGGGCTGGAGTACCTTCCTATCTGAAAGTGAAAAGGTAAAAGCACAAAATTATTCTATGGAGTTTACCATTTCAGTAGAATAATCTTCTAAGAATAAAGTCATAGAAAAACGAAGTAGGATGGAATTAGTTATTCTAATTCCATCCTACTTCATACATTACGTACCGTTTAGTATATACTAGAAAGTATCTTGCTGTTATGATTTCACTTCAAACCATCCTCTTGGATGGTTGCAAACTGGACATATCCCTGGTGCATCAGTCCCTTGATGCAAGTACCCACAGTTTGTACAAACCCACTGAACAGGCTGCTTTTTCTGATATAAAGTCTGCTGCTCCAATTCCATTTTTATCTGATTAAACTTTTGTTCATGCATCTTTTCTATCAGAGCTATCTCTCTAAAGGCTGATTCTATTTCTGGAAACCCTTCTTTTTTCGCTACATCAGCAAAAGATGGATAAATCGTTGTATTCTCTTCATGTTCTCCCATTGCAGCAGCTTTTAAATTTGCAAGGGTGTCACCTAGTTCAAATGAATACCCTGCATTTACATTAACATTGCTAACACCTGTACCCATACCATTTACCAGTAAATCATAGAATACCTTTGCGTGAGCCAACTCATTATCAGCAATCTTTTTAATTTCCTGTTCAATAGCGCTATGACCCTCATGTTTTGCATACTCAGCATAAAATGTATACTTGTTCCTTGCCTGCGACTCACCTGCAAAAGCTCTTGCAAGATTTTCAGAAGTTTCTGTACCTGCTAATTTTCCCATAAATATCCTCCTAAATTAAGGAGCAGCTAAATAATTTTTCCCTTCAAAATCTAGATTTTATATTTAGTTGTCCTAAGTACTTTAAACATATTATTTCCACAGGAAAGCTATTTATTCTATTGTTGTGTAATGTTTAGTGAAATCTAAATAATTCCTTTAATAATTAAAGCTCCCATTTTCATACAATTATGCATTAAAGCCCTTTATGAATTGTTTGGTTCTCTCGTTTGAAGGATTTGTAAAAATATCTTCGGGTGCCCCTTCCTCCACTATAACTCCATTATCCATAAATATAACTCTATCAGCTACTTCTCTTGCAAAGCCCATTTCATGGGTTACTACCACCATTGTCATATGCTCCTCGGCAAGCTTTCTTATTACCTTCATTACCTCTATAGTTAATTCCGGATCCAATGCAGATGTGGGCTCATCAAAGAAAAGCACGTCCGGATTTAATGCCAGCGCCCTTGCAATTGCAACTCTCTGACATTGTCCACCTGACAGCTGACAAGGAAATGCATTTGCCTTATCCTCCAGGCCCATCTTAACTAAAAGCTCCTCTGCAATTTTGCTTGCTTCCTCTTTGCTCACTCTAGTCACATTTTTAGGTGCTTCAGTTATATTTTTCATAACGTTAAAATGGGGAAACAAGTTGAAATTTTGAAAAACCAACCCTAGCTTCAAACGTATTTTCCTTAATTCCTTCTTTTCGGCATAAATTGCTTTACCTGCCCCATTTGTTGCTACCATTATTTCATCTTCAACTATTATATCCCCTGAATCTATCTTTTCGAGCAAATTTATGCATCTCAGAAGTGTACTCTTACCTGAGCCTGATGGGCCAATTATGGCAACCACCTCACCTTTATTCACCTCAAAGGAAATGCCCGATAACACTTCCTCCCCATCAAAGCTCTTGCATATATTGGTCGCTTTTATCATTTTCATATTACCAGCCTCCATTACTTACCAGATCTAATTAAAGTGACAAGGTAATTGTCCAATTGAATACACTATCTATAATAATTCAGCTTTTTCTCTGCCAATGCGAAAAGCTGAGCCACAATCAAATTCATAATATAATAGAAAACACCCGCTACAAAAAGAGGTTCAATAGATGCCACCCTACTAGCTTCACTTTGGGCAGCTCTAAACATTTCTGCTACTCCAATTGTTGTTACTAACGCTGTATCTTTAACCAAAGTTATTACCTCATTACTTATTGCTGGCAATATTCTTTTTACAACCTGTGGCAATACAATTTTGAAGAATACTTGTATTTTGGTGAAACCCAAAACCTCTCCCGCCTCATACTGACCTTTTGGTATAGACTCTATACCACCTCTGTATATCTCTGCGAAATAAGCAGCATAATTTAAAGCAAAGGCTATTACAGCAGCTGCAAATCTATCTATCTTTCCTCCAAAAATGTAGTAGGGACCGAAATATACCACAACCAATTGAAGCATTAATGGCGTACCTCTCATGATTGAAATATATATACCTGCAATTCCATTAATAATTCGACTTTTGGATCTCCTTCCAAAAGAAATTATAAGACCTAATGGTATTGCTAAGATTAAAGTCAGCACAAAAAGTTGTATTGTAACAATCATACCCCTACTTAATAAATCAATCAGCCTCACCTATAAATCCCCTTTCACTTAAAACAAATTTCATTTGTTAATGCTATATGCTTTCAGTCAATCGCTTGCCAAATTTATACTACAAAACAATCTTCTAAGTACTATAATGCATTATTTAAGAGCTTTTTGCAAACAGAAATATAATAAAATTTCGCTGTATTACACCCTATAAAGCTTCATACATATAGTTAAATTCTAAGATAAGGCCAATATCTCTTTTAGATATCAGCCTTATCCAAGAACCTTGTTTATGTACAAATTTAAATAATATACTTCAAACTACTTAACTATTGTTGAAATATCCTTGCCAAACCATTTATTTGATATCTCGGCAATTTTGCCATCTTTAGCCATCGCTTTAAGGGTATCATTGACTTTTGCTGTAAGCTGTACGTCAGCTTTTCTGAAGCCTACTCCATACTCTTCTGCTGAAAGACCATCATCTAAAATCCTATACTTATCACCCTTAACCTGAACATAGTATCTCGCTACTATTTCATCCATTGCTACAGCTTCAACCCCACCTGTTTTCAAATCCATCAGGCACAAATTATTGTCTTTTAACTCCACCACTTCTTTAAGTGATGCCTTAAAATCAGCCTTGCTATCCAATGCTTTCCCTGCGGTGGATTCTGCCTGCAATGCTACAGTTTTTCCAGCCAAATCAGCTTGTGAATTATAGCTTGAATCAGCCATAACAACAAGTACTTGTTGATTGTTCATATATGGGTCTGAGAAAAGTACATTCTTCTTTCTTTCATCGTCTATAGAAAATCCATTCCATATGCAGTCGATATTGCCAGTATTAAGTTCCTGTTCTTTGGTATCCCAGTTTATTGGCTGAAGCTTTAGTTTGACACCCAAACGTGAAGCTACTTCTTTTGCAAGGTCAATATCATATCCTACGATTTCATTGTTATCATCTCTAAAACCCATTGGAGGAAACTGATCATCCAAGCCTAATACAAACTCGCCTTTGTCCTTTATCTTATCCCATGACTTGTCTGCGGTAGTTGAGCTTCCACAGCCTGCAAATGCAAAAGCAGCAGCCATTACACCTGCTAAAATCTTAATTAGTATCCTTTTTTTCATAATATATCCACCCCTTCACAAAATAAAATATTTTGCTATTGCCCTTCTCTCTCTATATATAAGGCAAAAGCTTTCATATTTCTTAATACACAGGTACTATTCTACTTCATAACTTTAATTAAGTAAATCATTAATTTGATAAAATTTGTAGTAGTGAGTTACCAATTTAGTCTGTGCATATTTAATAACTTCATTTTGCGATTTCTAAGGATATGTTTAGGTTCTATTGCATAGATTTTAAGTAGTATCTAAAGTTTTATCACATTAGAGAGGTGTAACTTTTTGTTCAAATTTAAAAAAATAAATAAAAACATATTTAAGCCTGCAATTGTTTTCGTTCTAATTGTATCCCTGCTTGCTGCATCAACAATTGCCATTTTAAAATATGACTCCCGCCAAGCCATCACAGTAACAACTGCTTCGCCAACTGATAAGAGTTATATAAAATGGGTTGAATTTAATGCGTCCTATTCTGCAATGGAAAAAGCACTGAGCTTAGATGTGAAATCCCACGTTAAACCTGTTCAGTTGCACTGGGTAGAACTCTTGGCATATATTGCAACAAAAAGTGGTGGGAACTTCAAAAAATATAAGTCAGCGGACTTGGATGCCTTGGCTGCAAAGCTGAACCAAGGCGAAACTATTGAGCAGTTGACAAGTAAAATGAAGTATTACAAATATTATTATGAAGCTTATGACGCTATACTTGGAGGTTTTGTGGGTGAGTATGACATTCAAGTTAAAGACCCTAGTAATGCAGAAAATAAGATATGGGAGAAGAAATATGGTTTAAAAGCATTCTCTCCAATTGCAAGAGGCTATAACTTCAGCCATTATGATGATTTCGGTACTGGCCGTTCCTTTGGATATGCCCGAAAGCATCTTGGTAATGATTTAATGGGTTCTATTGGAACTCCCATAATTGCAATAGAATCAGGAATTGTAGAAGTCACTGGTTGGAATATGTATGGTGGCTGGAGAATAGGTATCAGAAGCTTCGATCAAAAAAGATATTATTATTATGCTCATTTACGAAAAGATAGGCCATTCAATTCTGACCTTTACGGAGGTAAGATTGTCAAAGCTGGCGATGTCATTGGTTATCTCGGCATGACGGGATATAGTACTCGTGAAAATGTAAATAACATTACAACCCCGCATCTCCATTTTGGGATGCAAATTATTTTTAACGAAGCTCAAAAAGAAGGCGTTAACGAGATATGGATTGACGTCTATAACATTGTTAATTTTCTTCAGAAGAACCGTTCTGCTGTTGTCAAAGATGAAGAAACTAGAAATTTCTTTAGAGTTTTTGATATGTTTGAGCCAAATAGTGGCTATGATTTTTAGCCAGCTTTATTATTTTTTTCGGATATGAGGTGTTACAATGGTTGTCTTACTAAATAAGAAAGCAATAAAATATATCTCACTGGTAGTAATGGTACTCTTTACATTTAGCCTTTCATTTGTCCTGATATTATCGATTTCAACAAACGTTTTTAATGATACCCAAAGTGGCCAAAATGTTGAAGGTGGTATTGCAGTTCCTATAGTAATGTACCATAGTCTTTTAAAAAACTCCAACCAAATTGGTAAGTATGTAATTACACCTACCGAGTTTGAAAATGATTTGAAATATTTGAAGGATAATGGCTATAGCGCAATTACAATGACAGAACTCATCGATTACGTTTATAATAATGCAGACCTTCCCCCAAAGCCCGTCATTATTACTTTTGACGATGGAAATCTAAACAACTATATTTATGGTAAACCAATCCTACAGAAGTATGGAATGAAAGCCGTAATTTCAGTTGTTGGCACATATACCGAGTCATTTTCAAAATCTCCATTTCCTACTAACGATCCCAATTATGCATTTGTATCATGGGATCAAATAAAAGTCATGAGTGATTCAGGTTATTTTGAAATACAAAACCATACTTATAACCTCCACACCATAAATAATAAAAGATACGGAATTAAACAGCAAAAAGGTGAGTCATTAGAAAGCTATCAGAATATGCTTTCATCTGATGTAGCTAAACTTCAAGATAAAATAAATGAGGTCACAGGCATAACACCAAACACCTTTGTTTATCCTTTTGGCTATATGAACAAAGAATCCAAAAATATAATGAAATTGTTGGGGTTTAAAGCAACCTTATCCTGTGCTGAAGGTGTTAATATTATTAATAAAAATAAGTCAGATGTGCTATTTGGCCTTAAACGTAACAATCGTCCTCATGGAATATCTTCTCAAACTTTCTTTAAAAAGTTTTTCCCATAGATACAGTTTTTAGCTCTAAAGGTGTATAATAATTAAAGTCAATTTAATTATTATACACTAAGGAGATAAAAGCTATGAGCATATTTGAAGCACTAATGCTTTTGAGCTTCGGCGCTGCTTGGCCAGCTCAGATTTATAAGTCATACACATCAAGAAAAAACGCTGGTAAAAGCTTGGCATTTCTTTATATCGTTATATTTGGGTATTTATGTGGCTTAACACATAAAATATTGTATAGCAGAGACATCGTTATGGTTTTATATATAATTAATCTTGTTATGGTTTCAATTGATATATGTCTATATTATAGAAATAAGGCTATAGAAGAGAAGGAAATAATAGCATCCTAGTATGTGGTACGATTAAGCTATCACTCTAAAATACACATCTTTTTATATGGCAATCAAATCATGTATCCTAATTATATGATAAGTCTTATTTAAATTATTACATAATGTAAATAATTTCAACATTATGTAACCTTTTCGTGAAAACCTAATATTATATATTACAGAGAGTTAACTATCAACCCTTTGAATATATTTAATAAAAGGAGTAACCTATATGTCTTCTGAACATGATAAATGTCCTATAGCAATAGTAGTACCTCAGCAAATAGCAATGAATGCATCTACTGGTGGTGTCGGCCCACTACCAATCATTACTACTCTATTTGCAGACCCACTAAACGTAGTTTCTACAACAATAGACACGAGCAACATGAAAAAAACAATTAATTTACTACACTTTAGCAGTATCATTAATCTACCATTAGGGATATCAGTCACCTTCAATTTTGAAATACTTAGATCTTTAAATGATGGAGCAGCCGTAAAAATCGGATCCACTTATACCTTCTCAACATTAGTTGACGTATTAGAATCTGAAGCATTTAGTTTCCAATTACCTGATATCGGTGTATCACCTGGCAATTACACTTATTCTGTTCAGCTTTCCACCAATTCTATAATTGATATTACGCCTGGCGCAACAATAATAAATGCTACGCTAAGTGTAATAGCAGCTAATATCTAGCTTTAGGTTGAATTGCTTTGCTCTATAAGTTTATCTCGATGTTCTGAAGTAGCGCATTTTGGATCCAAATCCAAATGCGCTACTTTTTTATTCGATGCCAACCACTGTTTAAATAATTTTTAACCAATTCCCTATTACATCTATATACTATATTAAGAATATTTTAGCCTTCTTTAAAATGGCTGGAGGTGTTTTAGCTGGCATACATAGTTGAAGTTAAAAACATAGGCATGAACTATCAATCTCCAAATGGCGAAGTTACTGCCATAATGGATATAAATTTAGGCATATCAAAAGGTGAGTTTATATGTATTGTAGGACCAAGCGGGTGCGGTAAATCAACCCTCTTGTCTATTATTGCAGGTTTGCTCAAGCCCTCTCACGGCAGCATTATAATAAATGGGAATTATATTACTGACACCAGCATGGATGTGGGATATATGCTGCAAAAGGATTATCTTTTTGAATGGAGGACTATTCTTCAAAACATTATGTTAGGGTTAGAAATCAGAAAGACCTCAAACAGTGAAAACAGAGAGTATGTACATCATCTATTAGAAACTTACGGACTGTATGAGTTTAAAGACAAATACCCTTCTCAACTATCAGGTGGGATGCGCCAGCGAGCCGCCTTGATAAGGACACTTGTTTTAAAGCCTGGTATACTCCTTCTAGATGAAGCCTTTTCTGCTCTTGATTATCAAACAAGACTCGCTGTAGCTGAAGACATTTACTCAATTATAAAGAAAGAAAACAAGACTGCGATTCTTGTTACACATGATATAGGAGAAAGCATCAGCATGGCAGATAGAGTTGTAGTTCTCTCAAATAGGCCTGCCTACATAAAGAGCATACATACTATCGAACTAACCTGTGATATTAGAACCCCATATAGCAGCCGTGAAGCTCCTGAGTTCAGGCATTATTTCAATACTATTTGGAAGGAGCTCGATGTCCATGTCTAAGCCAAGAGAAATAAATATCTCAAGCGAGAGATTTGACTATTTGAAATCTAGGAAAATTAAGAAAGCATCTATTATTTTAACGCAGATTCTAATACTCATTGTATTCTTTGCACAATGGGAAATATGTGCGAGGCTGAAAATAATTGACCCTTTTATTACCAGCCAGCCTTCTAGAATAGTTCATACTTTACTCAATTTATACAATGAGGGTCAGCTATTTGGGCACATTGCAATTACTTGCTGGGAAACCATTGTAAGCTTTGTACTCGGAACTATCCTAGGAACGATAATTGCAGTAATACTGTGGTGGTCAGAATTTCTCTCAAAGGTTTTAGAACCCTATTTGGTTGTTTTAAATAGCTTGCCCAAAATAGCGTTGGGACCAATAATTATTGTTTGGTTTGGTGCCGGGACTAATTCAATAATCGTAATTGCATTGGCAATATCTCTGATTGTTACAATTTTAGAGGTGTTAAATGGATTTGTAGCGACCGATGAGGAGCAAATCAAGCTAGTAAAAACCTTCGGAGCAAATAGGCTTCAAATATTTACAAAGGTCGTTTTCCCAGCCAATCTTCCAGTTATAATGAGCTCACTTAAAATAAATGTAGGCTTATCCTGGGTCGGAGTTATTGTGGGAGAATTTCTTGTATCCAAATCTGGACTCGGATATTTAATCGTGTATGGTGGGCAAGTTTTCCAGCTTGATCTAGTAATGGCCAGTGTAGTAATTTTGTGTATCGCTGCTGCACTAATGTATAAAGCTGTTGTCCTGCTGGAAAAACTTCTTATAAAGAAGACTTAGTTCAGATGAAGTTTTCTGAACTCTAGTCGCACTTATTTCGAAGCTTGGCGGCACTTATTCTCCCACTTAAAGAAGTGGAGAATTAGTAACGCCGCTGAGATAAAGAAGACTTAGTTCAGAAAAGTTATCCCAGTACAATCTATAAAAATAATGAACACTTATTCAGCTGTTCATTTACATAGATTTTATCCTTACTAGGATAAAGAGTTCTAAAATTCAGAGTGAGTAAAGACTCACTCTGAATTAAAGAATTTCATTATTGCTCATGGAGGTTTTTATGAAAAAATTATGTCTATTACTAGCAGTAATAATGTGCGCCACCTTCTTGTTTGGTGCATGTGGAACAAATGATAAGTTAATAAAAGTAAGATTAAGCGAGGTAACACATTCCGTCTTCTATGCACCTCAGTATGTTGCAATTAACCAAGGATTTTTTAAGGATGTGGGGCTAGATGTTGAGCTTCAGAATGGTGCAGGCGCTGACAAGGTTATGACTGCTGTATTATCAGGACAATGTGACATTGGCTTTGCAGGGCCAGAAGCAAGTGTTTACGTATACAATGAAGGCAAGGAAGATTATTCAGTGGTTTTCGCACAGCTCACCAAAAGAGATGGGTCTTTCCTTGTGGGAAAGAATCCTGATACCAATTTTAAATGGAGTAACTTAAAAGGCAAAGATATTATTGGGGGTAGAGTAGGCGGAGTACCTGAAATGACGCTTGAATATGTATTAGGTAAAAATGGTTTGACTCCTGGAAAAGATGTTAATGTTGATACTAGTATACAATTTGCTCTGATGGCTGGTGCATTTACAGGTGGCAAAAGTCAATATGTTACTCTCTTTGAACCAACAGCCTCGATGCTTGAAAAAGAAGGAAAAGGCTACATATTAGCTTCTGTAGGTCAGGAAAGTGGTGAAATTCCATACACCGCATATTTTTCTAAGAAGAGCTACATAGATAAAAACAAAGATGTTATTCAAAAGTTCACTGATGCTCTATATAAAGGGCAGGTATGGGTAAATACACATACTCCAAAAGAGATTGCAGCGGCTGTAAAGTCTTCTTTCCCTGATACTGATCTAGCACTGTTAGAGACAGTTGCAAAAAGGTATCAAGACATTGATGCCTGGTGCAAAGACCCTGTGTTGACCGAAAGTTCCTTTGAATTACTCCAGACTGTAATGGATAAAGCTGGCCAATTAAAACAAAAGGCACCATATGCAAAAGTAGTAGATACAACATATGCAAAGAAGTCAATCAAATAAAAATCTAATCTCTTGATAAGAATGTTCGTGTTAAATAAAAAAGGTGCTTGCGCACCTTTTTTATTTTGCTCTCAAATATCTCTTCTACTTTATAAAAACAGGTTGTTACAGCACAGCCTCTTTAATAATTACTGGTTATCTGCAGTAAATCTAATTCCCATTAATTTGCGCGCTTGATCCATAATCTGAATTGTAATTATAGAATTCTTATTATAAATATCCATATCCTTACCTGACTTAACAAGACGTATGAACTCTTGAAGTTCATAACGCATGTCATGATCTTGCGGTTCGATTTGAAGATCTTGCTCTTCCCCTGTACGATATATTATTTTTATATTTCGAGGTCCATTAATCTTATCAATTACCATACAGGCATCTTCCCCCTGTATCTCGCTAAAATTATATGAGTTTGTGATTTTTGAATATAGTAATTCAGCTTGAAAATCTCGGTAATTTGCAGTAATCGTTCCTGCTCCGTCTATTCCATTGGAGAGAATAATTCCATCAGCATTAATATTCTGAGGCAAACCAAAGAGCTTAACTAATACATGTACACAATAGACTCCGATATCCATGAGTGCTCCATTAGAAAACGCAGGATTGAAAGCATTTTCTACAATACCAGCTTTAAATTTATCATATCTTGAAGAGTATTGGCAGTAAGTAAATGTTACTCTTCGTATTTTCCCCAATTTGCATAGATTATCTTGTATTGCCTTAAACCCCGGCATAAATGCAGGTCTCATTGCTTCTAATACTACTCTGTGTGCTTTTGCTGCCGCTTCTAAAATCTCCTGAAGTTCTTTTTCATTTGATGCTATCGGTTTTTCACACAAGACATGCTTTCCGGCTTTTAACATTTGAATTGCCTGAACTGCATGAAAACTTGTTGGGCTGGCAATATATACGGCATCAATATCTTTATCGCAGGCTAAACCCTCCAAACTATCATAGCTCTTTTGTACTTCATATTTTGCAGCATACTCTGAAGCACGTGATTTTGAACGTGAATATACTGCACTGAGTTTAAACTCCTCACAAAGTTGTGCTGCTTGAATAAAGCTATCTGTTATAGAATTAGTTCCTATTGTTGCAAATTTCATCATAGTGACCTCCATAAATTTCTTGAGTAAAACCAAAAATAATTAAATCATTTTATAATTTTACCATAATTCTATGTCGTTCACCATGCATATTAAACTAAGCCTTTTCATTGAATTGTTGAATTGGTTCATCCACTCAATAGGTATTTCTACTAAATACCTCTCTTTGAACATCCTTTGGCAAATCAACAAACCTTGCACTAAACCCTCCAACCCTTACAAATAAATCCTTGTATTTTTCCGGTTCTACCATTGCTTTTTCCAAACAATCATTATATAACATGCTCATGAAAAGATATGGAGAACTCTCACCTTCAAGCTCATAAATAATGAAATAGGTTGACACAAAAACTATTATATGTTCTAATTAAACATATATAATTAGTATGAATTGGAGACGAATATGCGAATCTCATCCAAGGGTAGATATGGCCTTGCTTCAATGATTAGCGTTGCACAGTTGGGAAGCGGTGGTGAATTTGTCACTGTCGTAAGTATTGCAGATAAGCTAGGTATTTCAAAAATATATCTTGAACAGGTTTTTTCTCTATTAAAAAGATCAAAGTTAGTTACTTCTATTAAGGGCTCTCAAGGCGGATATCAGCTTTCAAAGTCTCCTAGTAAGATAACTGCTTATGATATCTTGCAGGCTGTAGAGACTAGTTTGTTTGAGAAAACCGAACGTTCTGTTTCAGATGAATCAATACAAATTGAGAACTCATTAAATAGCTTGATCTGGGACAACCTAGACAATACTATTTCTAATGTTCTAAAGGAAGTTACTCTAACTGACCTAGTATCGGAGGCAGAAAGAATAAAGGCCGGCGACCATTTTATGTTTTATATTTAGTTGCTGCTTCGCTATATCAACGAGCAAAAAAAAGACAGTGGCTAAATTGTCATTGTCTTCTTCTTTTATATACCTGTTAATCATCCTTCAACGCTTGTTCCAGATCGTTTATAATATCATTAATATTTTCAATTCCTACAGAAAGCCTTAGTAGTCTGTCATTAACTCCTATTCTGTTTCTGATTTCCTCCGGCACAGCAGCGTGCGTCTGCAGCATAGGGTAGGTAATTAGGCTTTCAACTCCTCCCAAGCTCTCAGCGAACATGATGACCTTTATTTTCTGCAGTATTTTTTCCACTAAGCAAACCGAATCTACCTCAAAGGATATCATTGCTCCAAACCCAGAGGACTGCTTCAGTGATGTTTCATAGCCTTCATGCTCTGGCAAGCCAACATAGTATACCTTTTTTATATGTTTATGTCCCTTGAGCCACTGCACAATTTCCATAGCATTTTGCTGTTGCCTTTCAAGTCTGACGCTCAGGGTTTTTATTCCTCGCAGCAAAAGCCAACTATCAAATGGGGCTAGCACTGCTCCCTCTGATTTTTGAATTAGTTTAAGTTTTTCTGCATTGTCGTCGTCCTTTAATACAGCAAATCCAGCTAAGGTGTCATTATGACCACCAAGATATTTTGTTCCACTATGGACTATAATGTCTGCACCCAGCTCTAATGGTCTCTGAAAATATGGTGTTAAAAAAGTGTTGTCCACAATAAATAAAGAATTATTTGATTGTGTTAGTGCAGCAATCAATTTAATATCAGAAACCTTCATAGTAGGATTTGAAGGTGTTTCAATGAATACTGCTGCTGTATTTGGTCTATATGCCTTTTCTATATTTTCAACTTTACTAGTATCTACATACGAAAATTCAAGGCCATAGTTTTTATATACCTCTTCAAATATTCTATAAGTTCCGCCATAAAGGTCATCCGAAACAATAATGTGGCGCCCTGGTGAGAATAGCTTAATGACCGCAGATATAGCCGCCATTCCAGTAGAAAAGGCAAAACCATATTTGCCATTTTCAAGAATTGCAATTGTATTTTCAAGCTCCTCACGAGTAGGATTTTGAAGTCGAGAATAATCATACCCCGTTGTTTGGTTCAGACCAGGATGCCTAAAAGTTGCGCTCTGATAAATCGGGAAACTCACGGCCCCCGTAGTTGGGTCATAGCCTTTCCAGCCATGTACCAACTTAGTTTCAATTTCTATGTTTTTAAAATCTTCATCAATTTTATCATTTTTCATATTTTCAGTCCTTCGTTTAAGCTTCCTGTTCTATATCCTTTCAAGTCCAATGCAGTATACATAAACCCTATATTTTTAAATTCTTTATATATTTTTTCTCTTATATCATCTTCCATTATTTTAGCAAACTGATCTTTGCTGACTTCAATTCTGGCGATATCTTTATGGAATCTAACTCTTACTTGGATAAATCCCAAATCAAGTAAAAGCTGCTCCGCTTTGTCAATCATTCTAAGTCTCTCATTTGTAATTTTCTCTCCATAAGGAAATCTTGATGACAGACATGCAAAAGATTGCTTATTCCATGTTTTAAGTCCCATTTCCTTTGACAACAATCTGATCTCGTCTTTTGTTAGCAATGCCTCTCGTAGCGGGCTCAATACTCCATGCTCACTCACTGCCTGAAGGCCTGGCCTAAAGTCGCTAAGGTCATCATAATTCGAGCCTTCCAGAATATACTTCATTCCTTCCTCATCTGAAATAGCCTGAATTTTTTCATATAGTTCATTCTTGCATAGGTAACATCTGTTGACTGGATTATCTGAAAACCCCTCTACCTCTAACTCTTCAGATACAATTACTCTTTGCTTTATAGAGTAGTTTTTTGCAAATTCAATAGCCTCACGTAGCTCTCTTTCGGGATATGTGGAGGAATGTGCTGTTATAGCAACAACATCTTTGCCCAGTACATCAGCTGCTACCTTTAAAAGAAAGGACGAGTCTACTCCTCCAGAAAATGCAACAGCCACACTCTGTAATGACTTTATATTATTTTTCAAGTTTTCTAACTTTTCATAAACATTCATATTATTAACCTCCATGAGCCGCATAGCGACTACAAAATTTAGTGAAATTACTACCTTCTAGCCAACTATAAGGCTAATAAAGGAGATTATTTAACCATGCCCGTTTGCGAAGCAAAATATCACACGGTGACTAATTCAATTTAACAACCTCGATGAGCCTCCAAGGGAGACCACAAAATGTATAAAAATTACTAACCTCTAGAAACACAATTGTGGCTATAAATTAGTTAAAATCTATTCCTACTATTCCTATATAGTTAGATAAATAGTACTACAAATATAAACGTGTTGTCAATCGGTATTATATACAATAATACCTTAAAGTAGTTATTTTGTATAAGTATGAATTAAACCTTGTTTCTGTTAATATTCTAACAAAACGGGGTTTGTTTGAAAGCTAAAAATCTCCAGATTTGATACGCCTTTTTAAAGTCGTCTAAAACTTTACAATATCTGAGCTTTCAAGGTTAAAAGCTAAATTGCTGAGGAGGCTATATTACTATGTTTCAGTAACTCTATATGACTTTCTATTTATTAATGAACATTTATCAATACTTACAATCTAAGTTGCTCTTTTATAGCAGCAACAACCATATCATGGTCTTCATTTTTAGGCAAACCTGAAACCGTTATTGTTCCTATTACTCCTGTATTTTTTATAATAATTGGGAAGGCGCCCCCAATAGCAGCATACTCTGAAGATTTTATATGGTGTCTTTCTTCAATAGTCGTGTTTGCATTGAGCAGCAAAGTACCTACATGTAGCGAGCTTTTGCTGAACCTATTGACTACCCTGTTCTTTCTGATTATCCACTGATCATTTTCAGGGGTTGTTCCACCAAAGGAATAATGAAAAAGTTGATGTCCATTACGAGTTATATTAATAGTTATTCTTTTGTTATTATCTTTTGCCTTTTCAATAAGGTTTAAACCTATTTTCAAAGCAGTTTCGTTTGTAAATTCTGTGAATTGAAGTTCATTTTCCTCATTTACTAATTCTTTAAGTAGCTCGTCATAATTACCCATTTGTCTAATCCCCTTGTCTAATATATTTATTAGTTCGTTTACAATCTTTAGCTTTTTTTTATATCTGAAGACCATGCAATGCCTATGTGTTTGTACTACTATTTTTGATGTTTAAAGCGGACAGATAGGAGATATCCGTCCAAAACTATGGCGAACTGATACCGACATAGCAAAAAATTCATGGGGCTATACTGAGAACAATGACTTCAAGAATCCCATTGATATTGTATTCAACTTGATTGACATCGTCAGTAAAAATGGTTGTATGCTCCTTAATAT